>TARA_R110002012_G_scaffold77282_2_pt1 | contig 167685 bp, 163 predicted proteins | sample TARA_R110002012 | Tara Oceans TARA_R110002012 (sample SAMEA4396515) | marine metagenome | biome: Westerlies Biome; feature: [DCM] deep chlorophyll maximum layer (ENVO:01000326); material: water (ENVO:00002006), including particulate matter (ENVO:01000060) such as... | depth 40 m
GTCTTTCCCAGCACGTCCTTGTAGGAAACCGAACAGGCGCTGCGCGCGATCGCCAGAACCGCAAGGAACAGGACGATGGCCCAGCCCGCGGCGGCCCCTTCCAGCGTCAGCGCGCAAACGGCAATCACTGCTGCCGCCAGCCCCTGTATCAGGCTGCCCAGCACCCAGACCCATTTGCGCACCGGGAACCGTCTGATGGTGCCGGCCGTGAAGATTTGCGGCAACAGGGCGCCAGCTTCGCGGACCGGGACCAGCAGACCGACAAGGAACACCGGCGCGGCGAGTTCCGTCAGCAGCCAGCTGAGCACAAGCTTTGGATCAATCAGCCCGTCGGAAGATTTGGTCAGCGCCAGCGACCCGGCATGAATGAAGAAATTCCGCGGCTCTTCGCTACAGACGGAGTCGGATATGTCCTTGCAGGCCCGGCCTTCATCGTCGATGGCGACCGCTTCAAACGCATCGCGCATCCGTTCGCTCACTTCAGCCATCAAACCGCCCTTCCTGCACCCCTTGAGAATGATTCAGAATAGATTTGACCTCCCCGCAAATAGCAAGAGCTGAGCACGCATCACGGGTAATCATGGCCGGCGGAATGTGCATGTAACCTGCGCCCACATTACCCTGTGTCCACTCCGCAACGGCAAACCCCGCCGGACGTCGATCCGGCGGGGTTTGCTTGCATTCGGCAAGTCCTGTGGCGCAGGACCGGGCTTTTCCTACTGGCCACCGCCAAGCGTGTGCACATAGACAGCCAGCTGCTTGATCGTCGGCGCGCCGAGGCGGCCGATCCAGGCCGGCATGGCGCCATGCTTGGGATTGCGGATCTGCTGGGCAATCTGCGCTTCGGTCGAGCCCTTGAGCCAGATGCCGTCCGACAGCCGCGGGGCACCGAAATCGGTGATGCCTTCGCCATTGTCACCATGGCAGGCGGCGCAGTTTTCCGCGTAGATCACCTTCCCTGGCTCGACCATGGCCGGATCACGTGGCGTGTCGCTCAGGCTCACCACATAGGCTGCGACCTCGTTGATCTGCGCGGTTTCCAGCATGTCGCCAAAGGCCGGCATTTCCGAGTAGCGGGTGTCGTCATCACCATCATAACGGATGCCGTGGGCAATGGTCAGATAGATCTCATCGATTGTTCCGCCCCAGAGCCAGTCATCATCATTGAGGTTGGGGTAACCGGCTGAGCCGGCTGCACCGGATCCATGACACTGGGCGCAATTGACCTTGAAGGCCGAGGAGCCGCCGGCAATGGCGAATTGCAGCAGTTCCGGATCGGACGCGATCTCGTCGAGGGGAGTCGCGGCGACCTTTTCCAGCAGCGTGCCTTGCGCAATCTGTGCCTCTGCCAGTTCGGCAACCACCTCGGCGCGGCTGGAATAGCCCAGCAGTCCCGGGGTTGCGCCGTTGATCAGCGGGATTGCCGGATAGGCAATCACGTAACCGATGGCCCAGATGATGGTGGCGTAGAACGTCCACAGCCACCAGCGCGGCATTGGATTGTCGAGCTCTCGAATGCCGTCCCATTCATGACCGGTGGTGGCGACACCGGAGACTTCATCAACGTGTTTCTCGGACATGTCTCAGTCCTCCTTCAGCGGAATTTGCGCAGCCTCGTCGGCTGACTTCTTTGCCCCGGGACGGAACATGAAAAGCACGACGCCGACGAAAACGACGAACATGAAGACCAGTCCCCAGCTGTCGGCGAAGTGGCGCATTGCAGTGTAGGTTTCCATTGCTCAGACCTTTCTTACCGGTAGCCGGATGCTTCGTCGTAGGTCGAGAAATCGACCAGCGTGCCAAGCATCTGCAGATAGGACACCAGCGCATCCATCTCGGTGACCACGGAGGGATCGCCGTCGAAATCGCCGAGCTTGGCCTTCGGATAGCGCTCTTCGAGACCCGACGTATCCGCTTCGGGGTCCGACTGCGCCATCAGGTCGGCCTTGGCATTGGCAATCATGTCCTCGGTGTAGGGCACACCCACGGCCAGGTTGGCCGTCAGGTCAGCCGTGACATTGGCCACCTTGAGCGGTGTCGTCGCCAGGAACGAATAGCTCGGCATGATCGATTCAGGCACCACCGAGCGAGGCTCCTTGAGGTGCTCAACATGCCATTCGTTCGAGTAGCGGTCACCGACGCGGGCGAGGTCGGGCCCCGTCCGCTTCGATCCCCACTGGAACGGATGGTCATACATCGATTCCGCCGCGAGGCTGTAATGGCCATAGCGTTCGACCTCGTCGCGGAACGGACGGATCATCTGGCTGTGGCAGGTGTAGCAGCCTTCGCGGATATAGATGTTGCGACCGGCAAGCTCCAGCGGCGTGTAGGGACGCATCCCCTCCACTTTCTCGATCGTGTTCTCGAGGTAGAACAGCGGTGCAATCTCGACGATGCCGCCGATGGAAACCACCACGAGAGAGCCGACCAGAAGCAGCGTTGCATTGCGCTCGATGATACCGTGTTTATCTAACAGTGACATGGGTCTCTCTCCTTACTCTACCGGCTGCATGGCGGGTTCGCTGCCCGGGATCGGGACCTCGTCGCGCTCATGCCCGCGGATGGTCATGAACACGTTCCATCCCATGATGATGCCGCCGGCCAGGTACATAAGGCCGCCAATGGCGCGCAGCAGGTAATAGGGGAACATGGCCGCCACGGATTCGGCGAAGGAATAGACCAGGAAGCCCTGATCATTGTATTCGCGCCACATCAGCCCCTGCTGGATGCCGGCAACCCACAGAACCGCCGCGTAGACAACGATGCCGAGCGTGGCCAGCCAGAAGTGCCAGTTGACCAAGCGCATGGAGTAGAGCCGCGGACGGTTCCACAGTTTCGGCACCAGATAGTAGATCGCGCCGAACGAGATCATGCCGACCCAGCCAAGCGCACCGGAATGCACGTGACCGATGGTCCAGTCGGTGTAATGGCTGAGCGAGTTGACCGCCTTGATCGACATCATCGGCCCCTCGAAGGTCGACATGCCGTAAAACGCCACCGCGATCACCATCATCCGGATGATCGGATCGGTGCGGATCTTGTCCCAGGCGCCCGACAGCGTCATCAGACCGTTGATCATCCCGCCCCAGGACGGCATCCACAGCATGATCGAGAACACCATGCCGAGCGTCTGTGCCCAGTCCGGCAGAGCCGTGTAGTGCAGGTGGTGCGGACCGGCCCAGATATAGAGGAAGATCAGCGCCCAGAAGTGGATGATCGACAGCCGGTAGGAATAGACCGGGCGGTTGGCCTGCTTGGGAATGAAGTAGTACATCATGCCCAGGAAGCCGGCGGTGAGGAAGAACCCGACCGCGTTGTGGCCGTACCACCATTGTGTCAGCGCATCCTGCACCCCGGCAAAGGCTGAGTAGCTTTTGACCCCGAGAAACGACACCGGAACCGCCAGGTTGTTGACAATGTGCAGCATCGCGATGGTGACGATGAAGGCAAGATAGAACCAGTTGGCCACATAGATATGCGGCTCCTTGCGCTTGATGATCGTGCCCAGGAAGGTGATCAGGTAAGCCACCCAGACGACCGTCAGCCACAGGTCAACATACCATTCCGGCTCGGCATATTCCCGGCCCTGGGTGATGCCCAGCAGATATCCGGTTGCCGCCATGACGATGAACAGCTGGTAGCCCCAGAACACGAACCAGCCCAGATCGCCGCCGAACAGCCGCGCGCGGGAGGTGCGCTGGACCACGTAAAACGATGTCGCGATCAGCGCATTCCCGCCAAACGCAAAAATCACCGCCGAGGTGTGCAGCGGACGGGTGCGTCCGAAATTGAACCACGGCTCGATGTTGAGGTCTGGATAGGCGAGCTGGAAAGCGACGATGACGCCGACCAGAAATCCGACGATGCCCCAGAAGGTGGTGGCGATGATGCCGTAGCGCACCACCTCGTCAAAATAGCCTGACTTGTCGTCAGCCGACTGGACAACAGCGGCCGATGAGAAATTGATCCGCCGCATCAGCAGCACGGTGCTCACCAGCAGGACGAAGAACAGGACCGTCATATGGGCCGCGAACTGATCGTCCTTGGCGAAAGCCACGCCGAGCAACGCCAGGAAGGCGCCGATGCCCACGGCGATCGTTTCGGTAGTGTATTTCATTTTAGGTATCCCCCTGGGGTATCGAAACAGGGTCGGAGAAACCACGCCGCCTGCCCCCTTTATGACAAGCTGCGAATCTTCACCGAACTGCTGCACAATTCGCAGACGCGTCATCGATCCGCATTGATCCAAGTCAAGGACGCGGCGCGACCGCGAACCTACCGTTGAGAGCAAGAGGGAAACAAAACGAACAACAAACTTCGCTCCTTGACTGGGATGAGACCTCATGACCGACAACGCCACCATCAAGCTGGCGCATGGCGAGGATCCGATTGCCGCCTTGCGCAAGGCGCACAAGGATCAGTTGCTGCTGTGCGACCGGCTGGAAGAAATCGCCGATTCCCTCCCGGACGCCGTCAACCGCCAGAAATGCATGTATGCGGCCCGCGCACTTGGCCCGATGATCCGCGGCGTTCACCGTTTCGAGGAAGAGGTGGTGTTCCCGATGATTGCGCAACAGCGTGCAGCCGACGAACGAACCGAGCCGACACTCAACCGCCTGCGCTTCGAGCACTGCGAGGACGAGTGTTTTGCCGAGGAACTGACGGAAACCCTCAACCAGCTGGGCAGCGGAGATCCGGACGTCAACATTGAGGCTGTCGGCTACATGTTACGCGGATTTTTCGAAGCCATGCGGCGTCACATCGCGTTCGAAAGCGAGATGCTGCTGTCGGTGGACAGGCCGGCGCCCGGTACACCGGATGCGGCAGGCTGAGGCAACGGTGGACGGACCGGACAGAGCCTGTCGCAGCTAGCCCCGAAACTTGGTCCCGCACCTAGGCACGCACATCCAGAACACTGAAGCGGCGGCGGTATTCCGCGGCTGTCAGCCCGGTGACGGACCGGAACACCCGGCCAAAGGCTGAAAAATCCTGATAGCCCACGGCCCAGCCGACAGCGCCGACCGGCTCGCGGGTCCGTTCCAGCAGTCCCCGCGCCTTCTCCACCCGTAGCGCCTGGACATATGCATTCGGATTGAGCCCGGTCGCGGCCTTGAAGCGGCGCAGGAATGTCCGCCCCGACAGCTTGCTGCGCTCTGCCAGCGCCTCCACGCCCAGATCATCCTGGACATGGCCTTCCATCCACAGCTGCAGCGCCAGAACGGTCTCGTCGCCGTGATTGAGATTGGGCCGGAAACTGCGGTAGTTGCGCTGTTCGCGCTTGCCCGGATCAATCAGCAGATAGCGTGCGGTGGTGCTGAGCACCTCGACGCCCTGCCAGCGTTCGACAAAGAACATGCCCAGATCAAGCCAGGCCATCATGCCGCCGGCGGTGATGATGTCGCTGTCATCGATCAACAGATGCTCCGGCTGCAGGTCGGCGTCGGGAAAGGCGGCGCGAACCTCGTCTTCCAGCGCCCAGTGGGTGGTGACCGGCCGGCGCGTCAGCAGGCCGGCATGCCCGAGCCAGAACACACCCGCGCAGACGGACGCCGTCAGCGTACCTGACCGGTGCCGCGCCTTGATCCAGGCGTGAAATTCGCTGTCCGCCTCACCACGGGCATTGCTTCGGTTGGGCGGCACGATCAGGGCATCATAGTGAACCGATGCCGGCGGTATCCTGTCCGGTCTGATCGCCTCGACATTGATAACAATACCGCCCTGCTCCGCACTGAGCGTGTTGGCCGTGTCGAAAAGATCGGTCAGCCCCAGCACCGCGGCTTCCTGAACACCATGGTAAGCGACAATGGCCAGCGAGCGGTTGGCCTTTTCCAAGCTTGTCAGATTCTGCATAGTCTTTGTCATATACGCCAATGTATCGATCCGGCCCTGCTGTGTAAATCCTTGGCTCCCAACCAAAGGAGACCGAAATGACTGACACAGCCCTCATTCTCGTCGACATTCAGAAGGACTATTTCGATGGCGGCCGCTGGACGCTGAGCAAGATGGACCAGGCCAGCGACAATGCCGCGAAGGTTCTCGCCCATGCCCGCAAGAGCGGCCACATGATCGTCCACATTCACCACGAGATGCAGTCCGATGATGCGCCGTTCTTCAGACCCGGCACAACCGGCGCCGAGATCCACTCCAAGGTGGCTCCGCAGCAAGGCGAGGAGGTCTTCCTCAAGCACACGCCGAACAGCTTCCACAACACGCCGTTGCACGCCACCCTTACCGCACGCGGCATCAAGAAGGTCATCATCGTCGGCGCGATGAGCCAGATCTGCATCGACGCCACCACCCGCGCCGCCTCGGACTACGGCTACACGGTCACACTGGTTCACGATGCCTGCGCTGCCCGCGACGTGGAATTTGACGGCGTGGCAGTGCCGGCGGCACAGGTCCATGCGGCCTTCATGAGCGCTCTCTCTTTCGCCTACGCGAACGTCGTGGACTGCGAGGCTTTTCTCGCGCAATCCTGAATTCGCGCTCGATTCGAATAGCGGCCTGCGACGGCCAAGCATTATTTTTGAGTTTCGATGTCTTTGTCTGCTACAAGCCCGACCCGGCCTGTGGACAACGGGGACAACGGGCACAAAATGGATGCTTGGCCGATTCGCGTCCATTGCGTCCTGACTCTGCCGCCCAGCCCGGTTATGTCTGACGATTGCCCGCATCTGACGAGGATAGAAAACACGATGAATGACGCTGCCCGCAAGATAGAGCCGATTCCGGCCCGCGCCGAGAAAAGCCCCCTGTTTCGCGAGGCGCCGTCCAACATCGAGGCCGAGCAGGCGCTGCTGGGTGCGATCCTGGTCAACAATGATGCATTCTACCGGGTGTCGGACTTCCTCAAGGAAGAACACTTTCAGGAGCCCCTGCACCGCAAGATCTATGAGGTCGGCGGCGACATCATCCGCATGGGCAAGACCGCCAACCCGGTAACCATCAAGACCTTCCTGCCCGCCGACGCCAAGGTCGGCGAGATGACCGTGGCGCAGTACCTCGCGCGTCTGGCGACCGAAGCCGTGACCATCATCAACGCCGAGGATTACGGCCGCGCCATCTACGACCTGGCACTCCGCCGCTCGCTGATCTCGATCGGCGAGGACATGGTCAACATCGCCTATGATGCGCCGCTCGACATGCCGCCCTCGACCCAGATCGAGGACGCCGAGCGCCGCCTGTTCGAGCTTGCCGAAACCGGCCGCTACGACGGCGGCTTCCAGTCATTCAACGATGCCGTGTCGCTCGCCGTCGACATGGCAGGTGCTGCCTACCAGCGTGATGGCGGGTTGTCGGGCATTTCAACCGGCATATCCTCGCTCGATGCCCGTATGGGCGGGCTGCAGCATTCCGACTTGATCGTGCTTGCCGGACGTCCCGGCATGGGCAAGACCTCGCTTGCCACCAACATCGCCTTCAACATTGCCCAGGCCTATGAGGGCGAGGTGCAGGCCGACGGTTCGATGAAGGCCAAGAACGGCGGCGTGGTCGGCTTCTACTCGCTCGAAATGTCGTCGGAGCAGCTCGCCACCCGTATCATTTCCGAGCAGACCGAGATTTCATCCTCGAAGATCCGCCGTGGTGAAATCACCGAAGCCGATTTCGAAAAGCTCGTCGGCTGTTCACAGATGATGCAGAAGATCCCCTTCTACATCGACCAGACCGGTGGCATTTCCATCGCCCAGCTTTCGGCCCGCGCCCGCCGTCTCAAGCGCCAGCGCGGCCTCGACCTGCTGGTGATCGACTACATCCAGCTGATGACGGGATCCGGCAAGTCGAGCGACAACCGGGTGCAGGAAATCACCCAGATCACCACCGGCCTGAAAGCGCTTGGCAAGGAACTCAATGTTCCCATCATCGCGCTGTCCCAGCTCTCGCGTCAGGTTGAAAGCCGCGAGGACAAGCGCCCGCAGCTCTCCGACTTGCGTGAATCGGGCTCGATCGAGCAGGACGCCGACGTGGTGCTGTTCGTGTATCGCGAGGAGTATTACACCAAGAACAGCGAGCCGCGCCGGACCCCGGACGAAGAGGCCGCCGACATCAAGACGCCCGAATATCTCGCCTGGGAAGAAAAGATGCTCAAGGTCAAGGGCACCGCCGACGTCATCATCGCCAAGCAGCGTCACGGACCGACCGGCACGGTTCAGCTCGCCTTCCAGGCGGAGTTCACCCGCTTCGAGGATCTGGCCGACAACTCCTATGCCCAGTTCGTCCACGACGAATAGGCCGAGGATTTGACGCCGCCCGACGCCATACCCCGCTCTGCCGCCACCACGCGCCTGAGCATTGATCTGGCTGCCCTGGCTGCCAATTGGCGCAAGATGCGTGATCTTTCGGGCAGCGCGCGATGTGGTGCTGCGGTCAAGGCCGATGCCTATGGCACGGGCGCCGATCAGGCAGCACCCAGGCTCGCGCGCGAGGGGTGCCGCGATTTCTTCGTTGCCGATGCCAATGAAGGCGCACAGCTGCGCCCGCTTCTGCCCGATGCCCGCATCTATGTGCTCAACGGGGTGTTCGAAGAGGCTTTTGCGCAAACGCTTGCCCACGATCTCATTCCGGTCATCAACTCAGCCGAACAGGCCGCGTTCTGGTGCGGCAATGCCGATGCCCGCCCCTACGCGCTGCACATTGATACCGGCATGAACCGGATGGGCCTGACGCCCGCCCAGGCGCTCGCCCATCTGCAAGGCAGCGCCCCCGCGCCGTGCCTGGTGATGAGCCATCTTGCCTGCGCCGACGAGCCGGATCATCCGCTCAATGCGACGCAGATCGAGCTGTTCGAGAGCCTGAAGCCGCAATTTGCCGGCATTGAAGCCAGCCTCGCCAATTCCGGCGGAATCTTTCTGGGGTCTGGCGTTCACCACGACCTGACCCGCCCCGGCATCGCGCTTTATGGCGGCGAACCGGGTTCGCACCGGCCCAACCGGTTGCAGACCGTTGTCACCGCCGAAACCCGCGTGCTTCTCGTCCGCGATGCCAAGGCCGGGGAAACCGTAAGCTATGGCGCAGCCCAGCAGCTGACGCGCGACAGCCGTATTGCCGTCTGTGGCGTGGGCTATGCCGACGGCTTTCACCGCTCGGCATCCGGCGCGGGCGTGCCGTTGCGCTCCGCTGTGCCGCAAGGCGCGTTTGGGGCGCTGGGTGGCGCCCGGGTTCCGGTGCTCGGCAAAATCACCATGGATCTGACCATGTTTGATGTCACCGACCTGCCCGAAGATGCTGTCAACGCAGGAGACTGGATCGAGCTGATGGGCCCGACCATCACGCTGGAGGAAGCCGCTGACGCAGCGGGAACCATCAGTTACGAACTGCTCACCAGTCTCGGCAGCAGATATGCGCGCAGCTACGCAGGCTGACCGCCCTCCAATCCGGCAAGCACCGTGGCGATTACCGCTCGCGCACGCTCTTCGGTGACCAGCGGCCGCATCCGGGCAATCACGTAAGGGTCGCGGTACATGCGCGTGGCATCGTTGAACACCCGAGCCGCGGCAGCAGCGTCACGGTCGGGAAAGCGTTCGGCCATCAACGCAGTGAGCGCCCTCTCCATTTCGTGTACATGTGACATGATGATGTCGGCGTGGCCGGACGCCAGATCCAGATAGGCCGAAAACAGCACCGGATCCGCGTCATGACCGGCGCATTTCATCCGCATCTGCACAAGCACGAAGTCCTCGAGCCGCGACCGGACCGGCCCGGACCCATCGACAAGTGCGCAAACGGCTTTAGAGACGTCAGCGAACCAGTTTTCGGCCATCGCCGCGATCAGGGCATTCTTGTCGGTGAAGAACCGGTAGGCATAGGATTGCGACATTCCCGCCTCTGCAGCCACGTCGGACATCACCAGCCGTCGCCCCCGGTTGGCTTTCAACACCCTTTCGGCAGCGGCAAGCAACGCCTGTCGTCGCTCATCGGCATCGGGTTGTGGACGCGCCATCTCAGATCCATCGCCTGGTTCGCGCCTTGTAGGCCGCATACTCGGAACCAAAAGCCTCTTCCGCGGCCCTCTCCTCGAAGGGAATGTACCAGAACCTGGCCAGCACAAAAAACATCAGCGGCGCCACGATACCGGCAGCATAGCCGGCCAGAACCGCAGCACCGATCAGAAGCAGCAGGAACCCGAGATACATCGGGTTGCGCGTGAAGGCGAAGGGACCGGAGGTCACCAGCTTCTCCGGCCGGTCGAAAGTCATGATCGTGGTTTTCGACCGCAAGAATGCAAGCCGAGCGGACACCAGCAGCCAGAGACCGGCAATCAGCGGCACAAGCCCCCACAGGACTTCGGGCCGGTCGAGAACCTGGGGACCGAAGCCAGCCAGAAAAATGGCCTTGATCAGAATCACCAGCAACAGCACGTGAACAGGCGGCAGCGACAGCATGATCATTTTCCTGATAAATAATAATTTCTCTATTATTATTACTCAAATATCTGCGTCTGGCAAGAGATTGCGCTGAACGGTGGCGTCCGGCGTGCCCGCGTACCGTCTGCCTGCTTTGCACACCCGGAAAATTGAGCAGAAAACCGGAACAAACAGTGGACAAACTCGCATCTTCCTGACAAACCGTCAGCAGCAACAAGGAGATCCGGCTCTTGGCCAAAGCACGCGTTCAATTCGTCTGCCAGTCCTGTGGCACGCTCCACTCCCGCTGGGCCGGCAAATGCGACGGCTGTGGCGAGTGGAACACGATTGTCGAGGATGACCCCACCGGCGGTGTCGGCGGAGGACCCGGCACGGCGGCGAAGAAGGGCCGCGCCGTGGCACTGGCCAGTCTCTCCGGCGAGATCGAGGAAGCTCCGCGCATCCCGACAAAGGTCAGCGAGCTTGACCGTGTCACCGGCGGCGGTTTTGTCCGCGGCTCCGCCGTGCTGGTCGGTGGTGACCCCGGCATCGGCAAGTCGACCCTGCTGATGCAGGCCGCGGCAGCGCTCGCCCGCCAGGGCAACCGTGTGATCTATGTCTCTGGCGAGGAAGCCGTCGCCCAGGTGCGGCTCCGCGCGCAGCGTCTGGGCGCTGCCGATTCCGGCGTGCTGTTGGCGGCGGAGACCAATGTCGAGGATATCCTCGCCACCCTCGCCGACGGCAAGCGCCCGGATTTCGTCATCATCGATTCGATCCAGACCCTGTGGAGCGATCTCGCCGGGTCGGCGCCGGGCACGGTCACCCAGGTCCGCACCGGCGTGCATGCCATGGTGCGCTATGCCAAGCAGACCGGCGCCGCCATGGTTCTGGTCGGCCATGTCACCAAGGACGGGCAGATCGCGGGACCGCGCGTGGTCGAACACATGGTCGATGCGGTGCTCTATTTCGAAGGCGACCGCGGTCACCACTACCGCATCCTGCGCACGGTGAAGAATCGCTTCGGCGCCACCGACGAGATCGGCGTCTTCGAGATGTCCGACAAGGGCTTGCGTGAAGTCGCCAACCCTTCCGAGCTGTTTCTGGGGGAACGCAACGCCAAGGCACCCGGCGCAGCCGTCTTTGCCGGCATCGAAGGCACCCGTCCGGTGCTCGTCGAGGTCCAGGCGCTGGTGGCGCCGTCGAGCCTTGGAACCCCGCGCAGAGCCGTGATTGGCTGGGATTCTGCCCGGCTTTCGATGATCCTGGCCGTGCTCGAAGCCCATTGCGGGGTGCGCCTTGGCAGCCACGATGTCTATCTCAACATCGCCGGCGGTTACCGCATTGCCGAACCCGCGGCCGATTTGGCTGTGGCTGCAGCACTGGTTTCCTCCCTTGCCGGGCTTGCCCTTCCCGCCGATTGCGTCTATTTCGGCGAAGTCAGCCTGTCCGGGTCTATCCGGCCAGTGGCGCAAACGGGTTTGAGGCTGAAGGAAGCCGAAAAACTCGGCTTCGCCAACGCGGTGTTGCCATCCGGTTCAGCCGACCTGCCCTCCAAATCGGGAGCGGGTCTGGCGCAGATGGAATCACTGGCGGATCTGGTTGCGCGTATTGCCGGCTCCAAGGGTGCACTTGTGACCGGCGGTGACGAGGACGAAAACTGAATTCAGCCTACCCGGATGCCAATTGAGGCAGGGTGGGCAGAGCCTGAACGGAACGCGATTTCATGCCCATTACCCTTCTTGACGGCATCCTGCTTGGTATCACGCTGTTTTCGGCGGTGCTGGCGATGGTCCGTGGATTTTCGCGCGAAGTGCTGGCCGTCGCCTCCTGGATCGCCGCCGCTGCCGCTGCCTACTTCCTCTATCCCTTGCTCACGCCATTGGCGCTGAAATACACGTCGTCCGACAAGATCGCCATGATCGGGTCGGCAGCAGTGGTGTTTCTGATCGCGCTGATCCTGGTCTCCTACATCACCATGCGGATCGCCGATTTCATCATCGACAGCCGCATTGGTGCACTCGACCGGACGCTGGGCTTCGTCTTCGGCGCCGCCCGCGGCGTGCTTCTGGTTGTTGTCGCCATGCTGTTTTTCAACTGGCTCGTGGCCGCACCAAAGCAGCCTGACTGGGTCGTGACCGCGAAATCCAAGCCGATGCTGGATTCGCTGGGCGCAAAACTGGTCAACATGTTGCCCGACAACGCCGATGCAACCATACTTGAGCGGCTGCGTGGCGGCACCGGTGAACCCGGAACGGACGCTGCACCCGCAACCAGCGGATGACAAATTCCAGTCGGGGATCAATCCGGCAGGTCTACACATAAGGTTCGACGCCGATGACAGACGATGGCTTGAAACCGGTCGACAATGAAGCTGACGACTTCCATGACGAATGCGGCGTGTTCGGCATTTTCGGAAAATCGGAAGCCGCTGCCGTGGTTACACTGGGGTTGCACGCGCTCCAGCACCGGGGCCAGGAAGCTGCCGGCATCGTCGCCTTCGACGGCAAGCAGTTCTCCGTCGAACGCCATGTCGGTCTCATCGGCGACACCTTCACCAAGCGCTCGGTCATGGACCGTCTGCCCGGTGACCGCGCCATCGGCCATACCCGCTACTCCACCACCGGTGGCGAAGGCCTGCGCAACGTCCAGCCCTTCTTTGCAGAATTCGCCGGCGGCGGCTTTGCCATTGCCCACAATGGCAACATCACCAATGCCCTGACCGTCCAGCGCGAGCTGCAGCAACGCGGATCAATCTTCTCGTCCACCTCCGACACCGAAACCATTCTGCACCTGATCGCGGTCAGCGAGAAAACCCGCATCGTGCCGAAATTCATCGACGCATTGTCGCGGATTGAAGGCGCCTATTCGCTGGTCGGCCTGTCCGAAAAGAAGATGATCGGCGCCCGCGACCCGCTTGGCATCCGGCCCTTGTGCATCGGCGATCTCGACGGTGCCTATGTTCTCGCGTCTGAGACCTGTGCGCTCGACATCATCGGCGCGCGCTTTGTCCGTGAAGTCCAGCCCGGCGAAGTCGTGGTGATCACCAACAAGGGCATCGAAAGCCATTTCCCCTTCGAAAAGCAGGAACCCCGCCTGTGCATTTTCGAATATGTCTATTTCGCCCGTCCCGATTCCACCATCGACAACCGCAATGTCTACGAGGCGCGCAAGAAGATTGGTGAAGAACTGGCCAAGGAATGCCCGGTCGATGCCGATGTGATCATTCCGGTGCCCGACTCTGGCACCCCTGCGGCAATCGGCTTTGCGCAACAGGCCAACATGCCTTTCGAGCTCGGCATTATCCGCAATCATTATGTCGGACGCACCTTCATCGCGCCGTCGTCGGAAATCCGCCACATGGGCGTCAAGCTCAAGCTCAATCCCAACAAGAACATGATCGAGGGCAAGCGCGTCGTGCTGGTCGATGATTCCATCGTCCGCGGCACCACCAGCCAGAAGATCGTTCAACTGGTCCGCGAAGCCGGAGCCCGCGAAGTGCATATGCGCATCGCCTCCCCGCCCACGATGTCGTCGTGCTTCTACGGCGTCGACACACCGGAAAAATCAAAGCTCCTCGCCTCGCGCATGTCGGTCGACGCCATGGCGGATTTCATTCGCGTCGACAGCCTCGGCTTCGTTTCCATCGACGGGCTCTACCGCGCGGTCCGCGAACCGGGCCGCAACGCGGAATGCCCGCAGTTCTGTGATGCCTGCTTTACCGGCGATTACCCGACTGTGCTTACCGACCAGGAAGATTTGGACAATGTCCGCAGCCTGTCGCTGCTGGCCAACAACGGATAGTTTTCAGCATGACTTCTCTTGAAGGACGTATCGCGCTCGTCACCGGCGCTTCGCGCGGCATTGGCTACTGGACCGCCCTGGCGCTGGCCAAGCAAGGTGCGCACGTGATTGCCGTGGCCCGCACGACCGGCGGCCTTGAAGAGCTCGACGACGCGATTCAGGCGGCAGGCGGCAGCGCCACGCTGGTGCCGATGGACCTGACCGACATGCAGGCCGTCGACCGGCTCGGCGCAGCCATCAACGACCGTTGGGGCAAGCTCGACATTCTGGTCGCCAATGCCGGCGTTCTTGGCACCATCTCACCCGTCGGCCATGTCGAGGCCAAGGTGTTTGACAAGGTCATGGCGGTCAATGTCACCGCCACCTGGCGAGTGATCCGCTCGGTCGAGCCGCTGCTGATCAAGTCCGATGCCGGCCGTGCCCTGATCCTGTCCTCGGGCGTCGCCCATTCCGCGCGCGCCTTCTGGGGCCCCTACGCCGCCTCCAAGGCGGCAGTCGAGACCCTTGCCCGCGTCTGGGCCGCCGAAACCGAAAAGACCGCCCTCAAGGTCAATTCCATTGATCCCGGCGCCACCCGCACGGCAATGCGGGCACAGGCGATGCCGGGCGAAAATCCCGAGACGCTGCCGCATCCGGAGGAAACGGCCGAGAAACTGGTTCCGCTCTGCGCGCCCAGCTGCCTCGAGACCGGCAAACTGTTCCGCGTCGCGGAGAACCGCTTTTTCGACTACCAGCTGCCTGTCTGAGCACGCAAGCCGACCTCATCCGCCGAAACCGGTTCCAATTGCGCAAGATCGGCTCTAGGCTTGCCGCGAACGCGGTTGCCGGTTCGCAAATGGAACCACCCTCATGGGCCGGCAGGCACGGAGGAGGATGTTCATGGCGGGTTTCGCGGCAACAATCGTTGCCCTCCTGGCAGCGGCCGGTCTGCTGGCGGCACTCTATGTGGCACGCCAGCGCAACTGCAGCCTCTTTCAAGCCATCGCGCTCATAAAGTTCCGCACCCTTTTCCGGCTACGGCTCCCCGACCATCCGGAATCGGCTGAGAGGCCGGTCATCCACGTCTATGCGCGCCAGTCGGGACTGGATGTTGCCGTGCTCTGGTCAATCCTCGACCGGCACTGCCTGCACCTGTTGCACAAGCAAGACCAGCGCTCCTTCATCCTGTTTGGTCTGCGCCTGTTCGGCCAGACGGCCCATGCCGGCGATACCGCGGCCATCGAGGCGGCACTGGCTGCCGGACAGTCTGTCAGCGTCCCCTGCCCGCCGGAGATCGAGCCCCAGCAGCAAACCCTCGACAGCTACAGATCGCTCGCAGTGCTCGCGCGCAAGCACGGCGCGGCACTGCGTGCTCTGCATGTCCGCGGCTCCCGCTTCTCGCTGTGGTCCGTGCACCCGAAATCAAAGGCGCCCCGTCATCTGCTCCCCCGCATGACGCTGGGACAATCGGATCTCCTCGAATTCGACGACATCAGCCCGGCCGCCAATGGCGCGACGGATCCGCGCGATGAAGACCGTGTGCATGACCAGTTGGCTCTTGCCCGCTACCGCAGCAACGATCTCGAACGCGGCCTGTTTCTCGCGTTTCGCGATGCCTGCGACACCTATGGCAAGGCCGGCCCGGTGCTCGAGGACGCGCTAGGCGGCAAGCTCACCTACAAACGGACCCTGATCGGCGCCCGGGCGCTGGGCGCGAAATTCGAGGCCATGAGCCAGCCTGGCGAAGCGCTCGGCATCCTGCTGCCCAATGCCAATGCGGTCATCGTCACCTTTCTCGCGCTTCAGTCCGCCGGTCGGGTGGCTGCCATGCTCAATTACACGGCTGGCCCTGCAGCACTGGTCTCGGCCCTGTCGACGGCAAAGATCCGCACCGTGCTTGCCAGCCGCGCATTCGTCGACAAGGCGGGCCTTGAGGCGCCGGTTGCAGCCATCGAGAAGGCGGGCGTGAAAATCGTCTGGCTCGAGGAGCTGCGCGAGAGCATTACCCTGATCGAGAAGGCAAGCGCATTTGTAAATTGGCGCAGGCCGTTGCGGCCGGTCAAGGCCAGCGATCCGGCGGTGATCCTGTTTACCTCCGGTTCCGAGGGAACGCCCAAGGGCGTGGTGCTATCGCATACCAACATCCACGCCAATGTGGCCCAGGCCGAGGCCCGCATCGACATTTCGGTCGAGGACAGATTGTTCAACGTGCTTCCGGTGTTCCATTGTTTCGGCCTGACCGGAGGCGCCATCCTGCCGCTGTTTTACGGCGTCAGGCTGTTTCTCTACCCCTCGCCGCTGCATTACCGCATCATCCCGGCGGTGGCCCGCGAGGTCAGGCCTTCGATCATGTTCGGCACCGACACCTTCCTGGCCGGCTATGCGCGCACCGCCAAGGACACGGATTTCAAAAGCCTGCGGCTGATCGTGGCCGGGGCGGAAGCCGTTCGTGCGGAGACAAGACGGATTTATCGGGAGCGCTTCAACGCCACCATCATCGAGGGCTTTGGCATGACCGAGACAGCGCCGGTCGCAGCCGTCAATTCAGGCAGTCACAACAAGGATGGAACTGTCGGACGCCTGCTTCCCGGCATGTCGCTGCGGCTCGAACCGGTGGAAGGCATCAATGACGCAGGCCGGCTGTTCGTTTCCGGACCCAATGTCATGCTCGGCTACATGCTGGCGGCAGAACCCGGCGTGCTGCAACCGCTTAACGGCGGCTGGCATGATTCAGGCGACATCGTTGCGGTTGACGAGGACGGCTATATCGCAATCCGGGGCCGGGCCAAGCGCTTTGCCAAGATCGCAGGCGAAATGATTTCGCTCGGCGCCATCGAACTGATGGTGCAACAGCTCTGGCCCGAAGCCTTCCACGCCGCCGTTGCCGTCAAGGACAAGCGCAAGGGCGAACGCATCGTGCTGGTGACAACCAAGATGCCGGCCTTGCGGGAGGAATTGCGCGAATACTCCCGCCGCTTCGGCGCCACCGACCTGATGGTGCCCGGCGAGATCATCAACGTCCCCGAGATCCCGCTTCTCGGCTCGGGCAAGACCGATTACGTGACGGCGCAAAAGATTGCCGACAATTGGATCAGCTCGCACCGCACCGACAGCAGCAAGGCCTGACGGAAGGCTGCAAGGGCTTCAGGTGCCCGCAAGCATGCGGAGAGCCACAACTGCGGCCAACTGCGGCGCTCGGGCTTACTCTTCCGGCTTGCTGGAGCTTTCAGGCTTTTCGGAGGTGCCTGGCTTGTCATCCGTGGACGAGTTGGCGTCGGAACCGGCATCCTCCGGCTTTCCGTTCGCGAGTCGCGCTTTCGGGCCGTACCGGCGTGCCCAGGCCCGCGCACCGAACGGCAGCGACGCGAGATAGGCCAGCGCCGTCAGGGTCAGCGTCTCCCAGGTGAAGCTCATCAGCAGCGATACATAGACCACGGCCACCAGAATGAACGGCATCACCAGGTCGCGGCGCACACCGCCGCTGATGCCCTTGCCGGAAAACACCGGCACCCGGCTGATCAGCAGAAAGCCGATGAACATGGTATAGGCTGAAGCGGCAAAGCCTGTTGTCTTGTCGATCGGCAGCCCCATGATCCCGAGATAGACCGGCAACAGCACCAGGAGCGCACCCGCAGGCGCCGGAACGCCGACGAAGTAGTAGCTCTGCCACTCCGAGCGGGCCGTGCTTTCCGAAATGACATTGAACCTGGCCAGCCGCAACCCGGCGGCAATTGCGAACACGATCGCCGCGATCCAGCCGAACGAGCGCGCCTGATCGAGAATGAAGACGTAGAGCACCAGCGCAGGCGCGACGCCGAAATTGATGATGTCGGCCAGCGAATCCATCTGCGCGCCGAATTTCGACTGGGCTTTCAACAACCGCGCCACACGTCCGTCGACACCGTCGAGAAAGGCCGCAATCAGAACCATCGCCACCGCCATCTGGATCTGGTTTTCGAATGCCAGCCTGATGCCGGTCATGCCGGCGCAGATCGCCAGCACCGTGATCAGGTTGGGAACCAGCATCCGGAACGGAATTTCACGCAGCCGCGGACCGCGGCCTTCATGGTAGTCCGATTCATCCAGACCATTGGGGTCATAGGGTGGAAACGGCGTTGGCATGCATGTCTCCCTTGTCGCCGGGGCGAAGCGTCAGTCGCGGCGGCTGACCACGGGGCCCTTGTTCGATCCAAATTCGGCCAGCATCGTCTCACCCGCGATCGCGGTTTGACCGACGCTGACCAGAGACCGCGCCGAGGCTGGCAGGAACACGTCCAGGCGGGACCCGAAGCGGATCAGGCCGAAGCGTTCGCCGGCATCAAGCTGCTCGTTCTCTTCGGCCCAGCACAGGATGCGGCGTGCCACCAGTCCGGCGATCTGCACCACGCCGATTTCACCATGACGGGTTGTGTCGATCACCAGCCCGCTGCGCTCGTTCTCGCTGCTGGCCTTGTCGAGTTCGGCATTGAGAAATGATCCTTGCGAATAGACCTTGCGAACGACGCGGCCTTTCACCGGCGCGCGGTTCACATGGCAATCAAACACATTCATGAACACAGAAATGCGCAGCATTTCATCCGTTCCCAGGCCCAGCTCAACCGGCGGCGCCATCCGCACCACCGACGACACCCGGCCATCAGCAGGGCTGATCACCAGATCCTCGTCCAGCGGGGTAATCCGCTCGGGATCGCGGAAGAAATAGGCGCACCACGCAGTCAGAACCATGCCGATCCAGAACAGCGGGTCGGCAATCCAACCAAGCAGAACCGATGCAACAAAGAATGCTGCAATGAATTTGTAGCCTTCCCGATGAACAGGAACCAGCGCGTTGCGTACGCTGTCGATAATACTCATGACGTCTTTCCTGATTTGTCTGTTGGCCGTGACTACAGCAATTCGCGGCAAAGGGGAAACCACTTTCCAGCGTCAATTGCACACACGCCCTTACGTATCGTCAACTTCCGGTGTCCGCCGTCGCGTGACAATGCCCAGCTCATCATCCTCGCGCATGCGCTTGAGCTGCTCCTCGGCTTCCGTAGCCTCGCGCTGGCGGTCCCACATGGAAGCATAAAGCCCCTTCTGGGAAAGAAGTTCCGCATGCCGTCCGCGTTCGGCAATCTGGCCGTCCTTGAGCACGATGATCTCGTCGGCGCTGACCACGGTTGACAGCCGGTGGGCAATGACCAGCGTGGTCCTGCCCTTGGAGACAAAGTCGAGCGCCGCCTGGATTTCCTGCTCGGTGGCGGTGTCGAGTGCGGAAGTTGCCTCGTCAAGAATGAGGATCGGCGGCGCCTTGAGAATGGTGCGGGCAATCGCCACGCGCTGCTTCTCGCCACCCGAGAGTTTCAGCCCGCGCTCGCCGACCATCGCCTTGAAACCGTCGGGAAGCCTGCGGATGAAATCACCGATCTGCGCCAGGTCCGCCGCCCGGTCGACCTCTTCCTCGCTGGCATCGATCCGGCCATAGCGGATATTGTAGGCGATGGTGTCGTTGAACAAAACCGTGTCCTGCGGCACCATGCCGATGGCCGCGCGCAGGCTTTGCTGGGTCACGTCGCGCACATTCTGACCATCGATCACGATATTGCCGGACTGGATGTCGTAGAACCGGTACAAAAGCCGTGAAATCGTCGACTTGCCGGCGCCTGACGGGCCGACGATGGCGACCGTCTTGCCCGCAGGCACCTCGAACGAGACACCCTTGAGGATCGGGCGTGCCGGATCGTAGCTGAAGTTGACGTCCTCGAAGCGGATCGCCCCCTGGTCGACCACCAGCTGCTTCGCATCCGGCGCATCGCGCACTTCCGGCTCCACGTCGAGAAGCTCGAACATCTGCTCGATGTCGGTGAGGCCCTGGCGGATTTCGCGGTAGACGAAACCGATGAAATTGAGCGGAATCGAAAGCTGCATCAGCATCGCGTTGATGAACACGAAGTCGCCGATGGTCTGCTCGCCAGCCTGCACCGCAAGCGCCGACATCACCATCATCACGGTCATGCCGACACCGAAGATGACGCCCTGGCCCATGTTGAGCCAGCCAAGCGAGGTCCAGACCTGGGTCGCCGATTTCTCGTAGGACGCCATCGAGACGTCGAACCGTTGCGCCTCCATGGCCTCGTTGCCGAAATATTTCACGGTCTCGAAATTGAGCAGCGAATCCACCGACTTGGTGTTGGCGTCGGTGTCCGATGCATTCATCGACCGCCGGATCGAGATCCGCCAGTCCGAGGCCCGCACGGTAAACCAGATGTAGAGCCAGACCGTGACGGCTGTCACAAGCACATAGCTCCAGCCATAGGCAACGCCAAAGATGACCGCCGTCAACGCGAACTCGATCAGCGTCGGCGCAGTGTTGAGAATGGTGAAGCGGACAATGGTCTCGATGCCCTTGGTGCCGCGCTCGATGACCCGCGACAGCCCGCCGGTGCGGCGCTCGAGATGAAACCTGAGCGACAATTCGTGCATGTGCACGAAGGTCTTGTAGGCCAGCTGCCGCACCGCATGCTGCCCGACCCGGGCAAACAGCGCGTCGCGCAGCTGGTTGAAGCCCCATTGCACGATCCGCACCACATTGTAGGCGATCACCAGCATCACCGGCGTGGCAATCAGTGCCGGCATCCAGGACACGACATCGGGCTTGCCGTTGAGCGCATCGGTGGCCCATTTGAAGAAATAGGGAACCGAAATCAGCACCAGCTTCGACAGAAGCAGGAACAGCGTCGCCCACAGCACCCGCATCTTCAGGTCCGGCCGATCGGCCGGCCACATGTATGGCCACAGGTTTTTCAGCGTGCCGAAGGGATTTCCCTGGTCGGCGGATACGGTTTTCGAAGCCAAGTCAGCTGTCCTTGTTTCCAGGCAGGGCCGCCGGCGCGTCCCCTTCCCGGCTATGATCTGAGAATTCACCCTCGCAGGCAGGCAAACAGGCGCCGCCGCAACAGTGATCAAGTGTTTGCCCAATGACCCCGGCAAGTTCGCGAAGCGCCCCGGCGTTCACCGTGTATCTCGAACTCTGCTTTTCCGTCCGGAAGCTTACCAGCTCGGCGTCAACCAGCACCTTGAGGTGTTGCGACACGGTCGACTGGGCCAGCCCTGTCGGCCGCACCAGCTCCTTGACACAGCACGCATCAGCGGCAGCGAGATTTCTCAGCAGCCGCAGCCGCACGGGATGCGCCAGCGCCGCAAGCTTGCGCGCGACAGCCTCGTCATTCGGGTTGATGTCCGGGTCAACGACATTCATCGTTCATCGGCGATATACGATGAACGATGCCCGGTCAACCGGCCTAGAGTTTTTTCGCGTCTTCCAGAAGCTTCTTGTGCATCTCTTCCGCACCGTCCAGCGGATTTTCGGGAACCGAGAACACCTGCCCCGGCTTGATCCGGTCCGGATTCTGGATCTGGGACCTGTTGGCCAGGTATATCGTGGTGTAGCGCACGCCCTCGCCATAGGTCCGCCGGGAAATCTGCCAAAGCGTATCCCCCCGCCGAATGATCACCGCGCCGGGGGTGGACGCGAGAGGCGCCTGCAGGATTGTCTTTGGCTCACCCGGCTCACCGGAGCTTTCCACCACCATATCCGTGCTATCGATATTCGCCGCGGTCATGTCAGCCGGCTCGGACAGCGCGGCTTCGGCTTGCGAGAGAATGTCTGACATCCTTGACAGATCCCCGGTGACCAGACGGTCGATCGCCCTGGCCTCAGTCCCGGAGTTCGCTGCAGCGCCGGCATCGGCCTCTCCGCCCGCGGTGTCAGGCATCAACGCCGCAAGTGCGGCTTCGGCCTGAATTCGCATCGACTGCGCGATTGCCCTGGCTTCCGCGCTGCTGTCAGCCGGCAGATCGGCGATTGCTGCCGACTTGAGCCGCCCCACTGCCTGCTCCAGCGCTTCGGCGATCTCGGCGGTTTCGGCAGACTGCTCCGTGGAAGCCATCTGCTTGAGCGCGGACAACGCCTCGAACGCGCCTTCGCGCATTTTTGAAAGGCTGGCGATATCGGGCAGAACCAGCTCTTCCGGTGCGGTGGCATCTGCCGCCATCTCACCGGCAGGCGCAGCCGTCGCGTCGCCTGCTGGATCCTCCGCCGGCGCGACCGCAGCCAGCGCTTCCCCTTCAGGCCGGTTGAACGGAACGGTGGCCCGCAACAGCACGGTCTCCCCTGCCTTGTCCATCAGGTCGGCGCTGATGACATGATCGCCGACACTAAGCTCGCTCGTCGCCTCGACGATGAACCGTCCGCTCTCATCTGCCGTGTCGGTTCCGATCAGTTTGCTATCGGCAGTGACCCGGACCTGGTAGCCCGCAGTGGCCGACCCGGCGATGAAGATCTGGTCCCCTTCGATTTCCACCGCGTCAACACGCACACTGGCATCCGCGGGAACCGGAGCCGGCGCTTCTTCGGCGTTCGAGCCGGGCGCGACCATGGCGACCTCCGCTGTCGAACCCGTGTCCGGGTCCGCAGCTTCAGTCTGCTGATCCGAAACTGCAGCGGTCTCCGGGGCAGCCGCGGCCTCGCTCTCGCCTGAGATCTGCGGTGCAGAGGTGGTCAGCACGCTTGATGCATCAGGCAGCGCAGGCGTCTGCGCGTCCGAGCCGGCATCGCCTGCGCTGGTGTCGGCAGCGGCCATTTCGGTGCTTCCTTCGGCGCTGGCGTCATTCACCCCGTCAGCAGCCACTTCAGTGCCGGAGTCACTTGCGCCGTCTGCAGCCAGTTCAGCGCCGGCTTCAGCCTCGCCGCTTGCCGGCGAAACACCCTCGTTGTCGGACCTTGCAGCAGCGACAGACCCTTCCGGCGCTTCGGCTGTCCCGTTATCGGATGCTGCCGAGGCTGCGGCAGCTTCAACCTTTTCCTCGGCCGGAGCCGCAGCTGGTTGCGCGATGATCCGGCTGGCTTTGCCGGGCTTGCTGACCATGGCCAGAAGCTCACCGTCGGCGTTTTCAGGAATCGAGACCGTGGCGACCTCTTCGGACTGCCGTATCTTCCCATCCTTGTCCGTCACCCGCAACGTCAGCTGGTAGTCGCCCGCCGGCAGCGGCGTATCGAGGATAACCGCAAAATCACCGCTGGAGCCGACCTCGGTCGTGGCGATCACCGTCTCCCCACTCATGATGTCGAGCGTGCTGCCTGGCTCGGCCTTGCCGGCGATCACGGTGGATCCGTCGGGTTCGACCCGAAGCAGATCGAAACTCGGCATCGCAAAGCTGTCCGCCGCAGGAGCTGAAGCAGCCGGATCCTCAGGCTGCGATTCGGCTTCCGTCGTCTCTGCGGCAAGCCCGTCCCCGGCGCTCTCCGGCCCGGCGTCCTCAGTCGGCGCCGTCGCATCAACCATGTTGGTCTTCGGCGTCTCATCTGACGCCAATTCGGTGTCTGTTTTGAATATGTTAGGTGCTACAAAAAATGCGCCAAAGGCAATCGCCACTGCGACGCCCAAAAAAACCAGAAAACCGGCATTACTCTTATTCATTGTCTACTCCGCGGATACGGCAAAAAAATCCGTCTCTTGGCCAAAAACCTATATGCTTTGAATACAGGGTACAAGAAAAAGCGATTTGCAGCCTTTGTCCGGCCTTGACCGTGTCCGCCTGGCTATGCTCAGTGACCTCATGACCACACCTGCAACGCGAATTAGCTCCATCTGCGTCTATTGCGGCTCCCAGCCGGGGCATGACCCTGCCTTTCGCGAGGCAGCTCAGGTGCTCGGTCGCGCCATGGCCGAGAACGGCATCGATCTGGTGTACGGCGGTGGCACCAAAGGCCTTATGGGCGCAGTGGCAGATGCGGTATTGGCAAACGGCGGCAAGGCCATCGGCATCATCCCGGAATTCCTGATGAACAAGGAAGCTTCAGAGCAGGATCTCGGACAATTGACCGAGCTGCATGTGACCCGCGACATGCATGAACGCAAGCACATGATGTTCGAGCGCTCGGATGCCTTCGTCACACTGCCCGGCGGCATCGGCACGCTTGAAGAGATTGTCGAGATCATGACCTGGGCCCAGCTTGGCCGCCATATCAAGCCGATGGTGCTGGCCAATATCAACGGCTTCTGGGATCCGCTGAACGCCTTGATCGGGCACATGCGCGAGGCCGGCTTCATTCATACTGGGCATCTGGTCCGGCCGCTGGTGATCGAGTCCGCCGAACAGATCGTGCCTGCGATCCAGGCTGCGGCAGCCACCGCGGGAAACGGCCAAGACGAAACCATCATCTCGAAAATGTAGCTCCGTCCGGCCGGGATTTCTCCAGATCCGCCTCCGCGGCCGGACATCAGGCACTCAAAGATATCGCTGCAGCTTGGCACTCACAGATGCCAGTACATCCGCTGGCGCACATTTTGCGCCTGGCTCGCGCCTATACATCGATTTCGTCCGCTTCTTAACATTTCGGAAACAACTATAAGTAATTATAGCATCCGACATGTATCGATATTTGATTTATTGATATATACGAAATATCTAAAATAACGCCTACTGCATCTAAAGCATATTGTACTTATTTAAATTAGCAAAACTTGATTTTGCGTGTGAGTAAAAGTCAAACCGATGACCAGCATCATGACCAACAGCGCGGCGATGGCCGCACTCTCCACCCTTCGCTCCATCACAAGCGATATGGAAACGACACAGAACCGGGTCTCGTCCGGGTACCGGGTGGAAACCGCTGCCGACAATTCCGCCTACTGGTCGATTGCGACCACCATGCGCTCTGACACCAAGGCGCTGGAAACAGTCACCGATGCGCTGGGCCTCGGGGTTGCGATGGTCGACGTCACCTACACGGCGATGGATGCGTCTATCGGGATTGTCGACCAGATCAAGGCCAAGATGGTCGCTGCACTGGAACCCGGCGTCGACAAGAACAAGATCCAGCTCGACATCGATCAGCTTCAGGAGCAGATCCTATCCATCGCCACCTCTGCCAGCTTCGCAGGCGAAAACTGGCTTTACCATGAGGCCGGCGGAAACACGCCCGCGGAAAAATCCATTGTCGGCTCGTTCAACCGTGACGCCTCGGGCCTGATCAGCCTGACGACGCTCGATATTGACACCGAGTACGTCTCATTGATCAAGCTTGGATTTGGCGGTCCCGTGGCAGCCCGCGGCAACGGCATATTGTCCAATGTCCGCACCAACATCAACTACGTCGATTCTTCGGGCGCGACTGTGGTCGGCACCGCCAGTGGCGGCGTGCATGACTTCGATCTTACCGGCATGACCAGGGACCAGCTGCTGCTGCAGATCCAGGCCACCGATCTCGCGTCGGAAGAACTGGCGGATGCCACCTCGACCGTTGGCGCCCTGAAATCGCGCATCGACATGCAGGAAAAATTCGTCAGGGACCTCATCGACTCCATCGACACAGGGGTCGGCAGGCTGGTCGATGCCGACATGAACGAGGAATCAACCCGCCTCAAGGCGCTGCAGACGCAACAGCAGCTCGGCATTCAGTCCCTGACGATCGCCAACTCCAGCTCGCAATCCATTCTCCAGCTGTTCAACTAGGCGTCAGCCTGACGCTGCAGCCGCCGCTGCCGCCGCCTGACGCGCCTTGCGGCTGCGCAACAGCGAAGACGTATAGATTGCCAGCGCAATCCAGATCAGCACGAACGCGGCCAGCTTGTAGGGCCCGAACGGCTCCTTGAAGACGAACACCGCGATGAAGAAGATCATCGTCGGCGCGATGTACTGCATGATCCCGATGGTCGACAGCCGCAGCAGCTTGGCGCCATTGGCATAGATCATCAGCGGCACCGCCGTGACCACACCGCAGCCCATCAACAGCAGAATGTCCGTCGAGCCGGTATCGCCGAAATGGCCGGTGCCGTTGAGTTCCGTATAGGCGATATAGGCCAGCGCCGGCGGCGTCAGCATCAGCACCTCGAGAAAGAAGCCCTGGTTGGGACCGACCGGCAGCGATTTCTTGCAGAAGGCGTAAAAACCCCAGCTGAGCGCAAGGCCGACCGAAACCCACGGCAAGCCACCCGATTCAAGCGCCAGCAGGCCGACTGCGACCGCGGCCAGCGCGATCGCCGTTTTCTGCCGCCCATCGAGGCTTTCCTTGAGCAGGATGGCCCCGAGCAGAACCGAGAAAAGCGGATTGATGTAATAGCCAAGCGCGGTTTCCACCGCCCGGCCTGCGGCAATCGACCAGACGTAGATGCTCCAGTTGACGGTAATCAGCGCCGCGGTGATGAAGGCCATGCCCAGGGTTCGCGGTGACTTGAAAGCTGCCCGGATATCCTGGGTCCGCCCAAGCAGGATGAGAACCACCGCGGCAATCGGCACAGACCACACCACCCGGTGCGCCACCACTTCCAGCGCCGGAATATGGCTCACGGCCTTCATGTAGATCGGCAGGAAGCCCCAGAGCAGATAGGCCGTGAGCGCGAAGGCAAAGCCGCGTGGCGTGTCTTCGTCATAAAGCGATGGTGCGGCTGTCGTCGCCATGATCTGTCCTGCCCTCTTCCCCGATTGCAATACCGACGCTTAGGACAACCGCTATGAATGGGCAAATTCATTCCGCTGAACAGTCATTGCCGCAAGGCCGGAGCGACGTTCCCTACTCCGCCGCCACCCTGCCCGCCAGATCGCGGTTCTTCATCAGCTTGAACACGACCGAATCCATCAGCGCCTGGAACGAGGCATCGATGATGTTGTCGGAAACGCCCACCGTCCACCAGCGCCCGCCGTCGCTGTCGGCGGATTCGATCAGCACCCGGGTGATCGCCTCGGTGCCTCCATTGAGGATACGCACCTTGTAGTCGACCAGCTCCAGATCGGCGATCTCCGACTGGTAGACGCCGAGATCCTTCCTGAGCGCAATGTCGAGCGCATTGACCGGGCCGTGGCCTTCGGCCACCGACATCATCTCCTGGCCGTCGACCACCAGCTTGACCACCGCTTCCGAAACCGTGGTGATCTGCCCCATCGCGTTGAACCGGCGCTCGACCATCACCCGGAAACTGGTCACCGAGAAGAACTCCGGCACCCGGCCCAGCGTCCGGTGCGCCAGGAGCTCGAAACTCGCATCCGCCCCTTCATAGGCATAGCCGGTGGCCTCGCGCTCCTTGACGATTCCGATCAGCTTGTCGAGCTTCGGATCAGACTTGCCGACCTCGATGCCGCGCCGTCTCAGCGCGTTGATGAAATTGGACTTGCCGCCCTGATCGGAGACCATGACCTTGCGGAAATTGCCCACGCTTTCCGGCGGCACATGCTCGTAGGTACGCGGATCCTTGAGCAGCGCCGAGGCATGGATGCCGGCCTTGGTGGCAAAGGCCGACGCCCCGACATAGGGCGATTGTGCGGCCGGTGAGCGGTTGAGAAGCTCGTCGAAGCCGTGGCTGAGCTTTGTCAGTTCGGCAAGTTTCTCCGGCACGATCCCGGTCTCGAACCGGTCGGAAAACGCCGGTTTGAGCATCAATGTCGGAACCAGCGTGATCAGGTTGGCATTGCCGCACCGCTCGCCGATGCCGTTGAGTGTGCCCTGGATCTGCCGCACCCCGGCTTCCACCGCAGCCAGCGAATTGGCCACCGCCTGTCCGGTGTCATTGTGGGCGTGGATGCCGAGCCGGTCGCCGGGGATGCCTTCGGCGATCAGCGCCGCGATGATCTCGCGGATCTCCGACGGCTGGGCGCCGCCGTTCGTGTCGCACAGCACGATCCAGCGCGCACCGGCTTCATAAGCCGCCTTGGCGCAGGCCACCGCGTAGTCGCGATTGTTCTTGTAGCCATCGAAGAAATGCTCGCAGTCGACCATTGCTTCCTTGCCGGCTTCGATCACCGCCTCAACCGACCCGGAAATCGACTCCAGGTTTTCCTCGTTGCTGCAGCCGAGCGCCACCTGCACGTGATAATCCCAGCTCTTGGCGACCAGGCACACAGCATCGCCCGCCGCCTGAATGAGCCCGGCAAGCCCGGGATCATTCGATGCGGAAATGCCCGCCCGCTTGGTCATGCCGAAGGCCACGAAAGAGGCCTTCGCCGTACGATTGCTGGCAAAGAACTCGGTGTCCGTCGGGTTGGCGCCCGGATAACCGCCTTCCACGTAATCGATGCCGAAATCATCCAGCATCTTCGCAATGGCGATCTTGTCCTCGACGGAAAAATCGATGCCCGGCGTCTGCTGGCCGTCTCTCAGCGTGGTGTCGAACAGGTAGATGCGGTCTCGGGTCATGGTCATTCCGGTAAGTGGCAGACGGCTTCGATATTATTGCCGTCGGGATCGCGCACGAAGGCGCCATAATAATCTGCGTGATAATGTGGCCGAGGCCCCGGCGCACCATTGTCGCGGCCACCGGCCTCGATCGCTGCTGCGTAAAAGGCGTCAACCTCCGCATGCGAGCGCGCGGAAAACGCCACATGCACCGGTGGGGATTGTGCGGCGCCTTCCGAAATCCAGAACACCGGCCGGTCGCGGCCGTAACCGGCCACCTGAACGCCGCCGGTATATTCCAGCGGGATCGTCACCAGTTTCGAACCGTTCATCGCCGCAAAGGCTGCATCATAGAACTTGCTAGACGCCGCAAAATCGGAAGCCGTCACACCGGTATGATCAATCATTGCATTCCTCCTGGCCCGCAGGCCGCAACAGGGTTGAAAACAACTCTCTCATACCTCAGCCTTGCCCGCGAACCTGTCAGTAGCGCGGATCAGCTGATCGAGGATACCCGGTTCGGAAAAGGCGTGCCCTGCTCCCTCGATCAGATGAAACCCGGCGCGCGGCCAGGCCTTGTGCAGTTGCCAGGCGATGCGCGCCGGGCATGGCATGTCGTAGCGACCATGCACGATGACGCCGTCGATCTCGGCAAGCCTGCGCGCATCGCGCAGCAACTGCCCCTCGTCCAGCCAGCCCTTGTGGACGAAGAAATGGTTCTCGATCCGTGCAAACGCCAATGCGAACTGATCTTCGTGGAACTTGTCGCTGGTCGAGGGCTCGGGCAGCAGCGTGATGGTCTCGCCCTCCCAGCCGCTCCAGGCCTTGGCAGCCGCGATCTGCTCGTCGCGGTCATCCCCCACCAGCCGCTTGCGGTAGGCTGCCATCAGGTCGCCGCGCTCGGCCTCGGGGATCGGCGCCAGAAACCGCTCCCACTTTTCGGGAAACATCTCCGAGACGCCGAACTGATAATACCAGTCGAGCTCCGCCTTGGTCAGCGTGTAGATGCCGCGCAGCACCAGCTCGCTGACACGTTCGGGGTGGGTTTCGGCATAGGCCAGCGCCAGCGTCGAGCCCCAGGAGCCGCCGAAGACCAGCCATTGCTCAAACCCTGCCATCTCACGCAAGCGCTCGATGTCGGCAACCAGATCCCAGGTGGTGTTGTTGTCAAGCGAGGCAAACGGCGTCGAGCGCCCGCAACCGCGCTGGTCGAAAAGAATGACGTCGTAAAGCGCGGGATCAAACAGCCGCCGGTGCACCAGACCGAAACCGCCGCCCGGCCCGCCATGCAGAAACACCGCCGGCTTGGCTCCCTTGGTGCCGACCCGCTCCCAATAAACCTGATGGCCGTCACCGGTGTCGAGAAAACCGCTCTCGAATGGCTCGATCTCCGGGTACAATCCGCGGTGCTCACTCATGCTCTCAACCCCAATTGACCCAGATGACGACGCCGAGCGTCACCGCAACCACCAGCACGCCCTTGCCGATCAAGCCATAGAGCAGCCATTTCGGCATCTCGGTTCCCGGCTTGCGCTCGCTCATGGTTTCCGCTCCGGCCATGTGTCAGTGTCATGATCGGGGTGCTGGTAACTGACCATCTTTTCCAGAAACGAAACCGCATCCGGATCTTCAAGCGAATGCCGCTCGGGCAGATCCGGGATCGCATCGCACCAGATCCGCCTGCCCTCGACGCCATAGGCAATCGTCGGCGCCACCCTGTCAGGATCATCAAACGCCAGCACCGACAGCGCCAGCCCGTCCGGCGCGTCATAGGCCAGCGGTGTTCCGCACTTCTCACAAAACCCGCGCCGCGCAGCATCCGAGCTCTGGAACCAGCAGGGGTCTCCGCGGGTCCATTCGACGGTTGCATCACCGACCGAGACCAATGCCAGCGCGTGACTGGCCGACGCCTTCTGGCACATCCGGCAATAGCACACCGACGAAGTGCCGGGCGCACCCGTCAACCGGAACCGCACCGCGCCGCACTGGCATCCGCCGGAAAGGGACACTGCGCTCATGACTTGCCCTCCCTCGGCCAAGCTTCAGTGTCGTGGTCGGGATGCTGGTGGTTGGTCGATGCAATGCTGGCAAGCCCGCCCGGCAGGTCGTCACGGTCGACATTCTTGCCGGGCAGAGTGCCGAGCGCGGCGAAGAACGGCACCCGGGTCTCGATACCGTCCTGCGACACCGGCGGAAACGCCGCCGGATCATCCAGACTTCCCAGCGTCACCGCCATGCCGTCCGATTGCAGCGTGTCGAAAAACAGCGGCGTGCCGCAATCCCGGCAAAACCCGCGCCGCACCGGATCGGAAGACTGAAACCAGCCCGGCTCGCCACGGGTGATGGAGAGCATTTTCCCCGGCGCGAAGCCAAGCGGCATGAAGTAGTTGCCCGCAGCCTTCTGGCACATCCGGCAATGGCACAAATGCGGATAGTCGAGCCCGCCCTCGATCCTGTACCGGATCGCGCCGCACTGACAGCCACCACTGTGATGCCGGCTCATAGCTCATCCTCCGGCTCAAAACAGACAGCCTCGATGTTGTGGCCTTCAGGGTCGGTGACGAAAGCCGCGTAATACTCTGGATGATAGATCTCGCGAATGCCCGGCGCGCCGTTGTCGCTCCCACCACTGGCAAGCCCGGCAGCATGAAAGCCACGCACCGCTTTGCGCGAGTCCGCGCGAAAGCAGATATGGGCATGCGGCGTCTGCGGCCCGTCGCCTGACAGCCAGAGCTGACCCTTGCGGCCAATCCCAAACCCGGCATGGGCCACCGACCCCGATTGCGCCGCCGTCACCTCCCCCACCAGCTCCATGCCGATCTCGGCAAGGATAGCCGCATAAAACCGCTTCGCCCTGTCCAGGTCGGCAACGCTCAGGCTGACATGATCGAGGAGCATCTTGAGTTCAGTGGTCATCAAGATACCTGCTGATGGCTTTTTCAATTTCGAGAAACACGTGGTCTTCGGCATCAATCAGGTCCGCGTTGTCAAACCTGAGCACAGTGTATCCCTGATCTTTCATCCACGCATCACGGACCTTGTCATGGGCACGGCCCGCAACGGTTTCGTGGCTGTCGCCGTCCACTTCGATGACGATCTTTTTCGACAGCCAGGCGAAATCGGCGATATAGGGTCCGATCGGTGTCTCACGCCGGAAGCGTGCGCCGCGCGGCCGGAAATCACGCAACAAGTTCCACATTTTCTCCTCTGCACGCGTCAGCTCCGTGCGAAGCTTCCGGGCTCTCTCGCGTGTCTTGGGCGTGATGTTGGAATGGGGCATGTTCATGCTCCCCACGGCGCCGTGTGCAGGTCAAGGAAAGGCCCCTCCCCAACCCCTCCCCACAAGGGGGAGGGGCGAGACGAGGCAACCATCCAGTCTAACCATAACATTCTCAGCCAGGAGCTGAACTCTAAAAGAGGCAAACGACTACACAGCTTTTTCAGACCGAACGCATCCGCTGACCTATCGGCAAGTATCCTCTGGCGGCGAGGCAGGATCGTGCCACACGGAGTCCCTCCCCCTTGTGGGGAGGGGTTGGGGAGGGGTCTGTTGCGAAGCCCAAATCTCACCGCTTCACTTCCCACGTCGTCACCCGCTCACCAGTCTCGGGATCCTTGCCATCCTTGAGCTGAATGCCCTGCTCAAGCAACTCGTCGCGGATCTTGTCGGCTTCGGCCCAGTTTTTGGCGGCGATGAAGGCGAGGCGCTGGTCGATAAGCCCTTCCATCTCAACGGGAACGAATTTGCTGAGTCCGGTAACGTGTTGGGATAAGTCAGTTATTCTCTGACTTTCCAGATCGAGGTTCTCGAAACCCAAGAGCGCCAGCGTGGACACAAACTGCTTTGCTTTTAACATGTCACCGGCCAATGCAGCGCGCCCTACATCATTGAGTGTGGATAATGTCCGATATACTGCTAGATCGTCAGCAAGGTATTCAACGATAGGATCTGCGCGCTCAAATGTTATCTCACTCCCGTATTGGCTTTTGATAGACATCGACCAATCGGCGAACTTCTTCCAGATTGAATGCGCTTCCTCCAGCCGCTTGACGGAAAAATCAATCGGCTCGCGGTAATGCGTCATCAGCATCGCCAGCCGCAGCACTTCGCCGGGCCATTTGCGGCCGCCGAATTTTTCGGTTTCCAGGAGCTCGGCGATGGTGACGAAATTGCCCTCGGATTTGGACATCTTCCTGCCCTCGACCTGCAGGAAGCCGTTGTGCATCCAGAGGTTGGCCATGCGGTCGTTGCCGTGGGCGCAGCAGGACTGGGCGATTTCGTTTTCGTGGTGCGGGAAGATCAGGTCCAGCCCGCCGCCGTGGATGTCGAAGGTCTCGCCCAGGTGATGCTCGCTCATCACCGAGCATTCGATGTGCCAGCCGGGGCGGCCGTGGATGGTGACGCTTTCGCCGGCCTCGGTGAAGACGCCGTCCCAGCCCGGCTCGTCGCTCGCAGATTCCTTCCACAGCACGAAATCCGCCGCATTGCGCTTGTGGTCTTCCACCGCGATGCGGGCGCCTGCCTGCTGGTCCTCGAGCTTGCGGTTGGACAGCTTGCCGTAATCGGGCATCGAGCCGACCGAAAACAGCACTTCGCGGCCTTCCCGGCCCGAGGTCACATAGGCGTTGCCCTTGTCGATGAGCCGCTGGATCATCCTGATCATGCCGTCGATATGGGCGGTGGCGCGCGGCTCATGCGTGGGCGGCAGGCAGCCCAGTGCCGCCACATCCTTGTGGTAGCGGTCAGCGGTCTTCTCGGTGACCTTGGCAATCGCCTCGTTCAAAGGCAGATCCGGATAATCGCGCAAGGCCCGCGCGTTGATCTTGTCATCGACATCGGTGAGATTGCGCACATAGGTCACGTGGTCCTCGCCATAGACATGGCGCAACAGCCGAAACAGCACGTCGAACACGATCGCCGGCCGGGCGTTGCCGATATGGGCATAGTCATAGACCGTGGGTCCGCAGACATACATCCGCACATTGTCCGGATCGATCGGCGTAAACTCTTCCTTGGCCCGCGTCAGCGTGTTCCAGAATTTGAGTTCGGTCATGGTAACTCCCCGATGCCGGCGCCCGGCCCGGGTCGTTTGTCCTGTATGGTGAGAAGACGAAAACGGCCGAGCCAGCGAAGCGCTAGCGAATAATGATGCCGCAAATGCAGGTGGCGCGTGCGCCGTGTGCCGTTTTCATGCTGTTCTTATCCCCGATTGAACCGGCCCGGTCAAGATGCCCGGGACCGGCTTTCAGCCGGCGAAAAACCGCACCAGCAACGACACCGACAGGGCCGCCATCACCGCCGCGATCAACCCGTCGAGCACCCGCCAGGCAGAGGGTTTCAAAAACAGCGGCTCGAGCACCCGCGCGCCATAGCCAAGCCCGAAGAACCAGAGGAACGAGGCCGACATGGCCCCGATCGCAAACGCCAGCCGTGCTGTGCCCTCATAGCGCCCGCTCAACCCGCCCACCAGCAACACGGTGTCGAGATAGACATGCGGATTGAGAAAGGTGAAGGCGAGACAGGTCAGTACCGCGGCTTTCAGCGACCCCGGAGCAGATCGTGCCGCCTCCATCCCGGACGGCTTGATTGCCCGTTTCAGCGCCAGAAACGCATAGACGGCGAGGAAGGCCGCGCCGCCAAGCGTCACCACCGCGATCAGGATGTCCGACCCCGAGATGATCGCGCCAAGCCCGGCCACGCCAAGCCCGATCAGCGCCGCATCCGACAGCGCGCAGATCAGGCACAGGATGAACACATGCTGCCGCAGCAGACCTTGCCGCAAGATAAAGGCATTCTGCGCGCCGATGGCAATGATCAGCGAGCCGCCAAGCAGCAGGCCGGAAATGGCGGGGGCAATAAGAGGTGTCATCGGGTCAGAACAACTTCATCTGCTTGTCGGCAGGATCGGCAGCCTTGGGTTTGCGCGGCGGCTTTTCCGGCTCGGGAGCCGCGGGGACGTCTATTGCCGGCTCTTGCACCTCCGGGCCGCTGTTTGCAACCTTGTTGACCAGATCGGAGATCCGGATCGCCTCGAAAAAACCGTCCGGCGCTGGCGCCATCAGATCGGCCACATGGCGCGGTTCCTGGTTGAGGCAATCGAGCCAGCGGGAGAAATCCTCCGGCTGGATAACCACCGGCATCCGGTCATGGATCGGCGCGACTTCCCTGTTTGGCCCCACCGTCAGCACCGCGGCTGTGTCCATCTCGGCGCCATCGGCGCTCATGTAGGTTTCCATCAGCCCGCCAAAGGCAACGATGCCCCCCTGTCTGGGCTTGATCCAGTAGGGTGTGGATTTGTCCTTCGAGCCCTTGCCCGGCCGGTGCCATTCGTAAAAGCCCGATGCGGCGATCAGCACTCGCCGGTGCCGCATGGCGGCGCGAAACGAGGCCTTCTCGGCGGCCGTTTCGGACCGGGCATTGATCAGCAGCGGGAAATCTGCCGGATCCTTCACCCAGCCCGGCAAAAAGCCCCAGCGCGCCAGCAGCGCCCTGCGATCGGTGCGGTTGTCGCCCTCTTCACGGCGGCGATCGCCGGCGATGATCAGGATCGGCTGGGTCGGCGCAATATGATAGCGCGGCGGGAAATTCTCGATTTCCTCGAGCCCGAACAGTTCCTGCACCTCTTCCGGGGTTGCTGTTAATGAAAAACGTCCACACATTGGCAATCCATGCAGCAGGACAGAAACAGGGTCAAGCAATGACAGCTCAGACAGGCGATGTGGCACCCGCTCCGGCACTGGCGGTCTCGGTCGCGCTCGAACGCGACGGAAAATATCTGCTGGTGCTGCGCGCCAATCCGCCGGCCCAGCACATGTATGCCTTTCCGGGCGGCCGCGTCGATCCCGGCGAGGCGCTGGAAGTGGCCGCCTTGCGTGAACTGGAAGAAGAAACCGGGCTGAAAGCCAGCAATCCCCGCCCCTTCATGACCTTTGATCTGAGCTCCGACGATCCGGGCGAAGTCAAAAGGTCGGATTTCTTTCTGACCGTGTTTCTCGCCGACGACCCTGGCGGCACGGCCATGGCGCTGGACGACGCCAAGGCGGTGGGCTGGTTCACGCCGGAAGAGATCCGCGAATTGCCGGTGCCGCAAAGCATGACCTCGTGCATGGACATGCTGGCAAAAGCGCTCCCGGCTCCCTGACGAAAGCGCCGCGCCTCCCGATGGAGGCGCGGCGCTTTGCTCTTACACGAAGCTGACGAACTCGTCCTTCGGCCGGCGAACCTTCTTGAGATTGGCCAGCCAGTCGTTCTCGGCGTCGCGATAGCCCAGCGGCATCAGCGTCACGGAGCGCAGGCCACGCGCCCGCAGGCCGAGGATCTCGTCCACCTGGTCCGGATCAAAGCCCTCCATCGGTGTCGAATCAACGGCTTCGAAAGCCGCAGCCGTCAACGCCATGCCCATGCCGATATAGGCCTGCCGGGCTGCATGCTGGTAATTGACTTCCGCATCGCGCGGCACGTAGCCCGCCAGCAGCTTCTGGCGGTAGGCTTCCCAGCCTTCATTGGTGCCGCCGCGCTCTTCATTGACCTGGTCGAACATCGCATTGATGCGGTCTTCGGTGTAGTTGTCCCAGGCGGCGAAGACGAGCAGATGCGAGCCATCGGTGATCTGAGCCTGGTCCCAGGCGGCAGCACGGATCTTTGCCCGGACGTCCGGGTCGGTCACGACGATGATCTCGAACGGCTGCAGGCCGCTGGAGGTGGGCGCCAGCCGCGCCGCTTCGATGATCTTTTCAACCTTGTCGTCGGAGACCTTCTTCTCCGGGTTCATTTTCTTGGTGGCATAGCGCCAGTTGAGTTTTTCAAACAACATTTCCGAGGCCTTTCAGGCAGTGATTTCGACGATAAAACCGATGCCCGGCAACACTTGGGAGGATCCGCCAGCGCAGGGTTTCAGCGAGTTACCGGGCCCAGATATGGAACCTGTGAAAACCTGCAAGTAGGCACATTTTGTATACCAGCACGGCTGCTTGGTGCGTACAGCGGCCTCCGGCGAGGCAATCAGGCGTTGACCTTTGCCCCCGACTCATAGCCACCACGGAGCCCGCAGGAACAGCGTCTGCCACCCCTTGATTACGGCCGGCCGTTGACCAATTTGCCATTCGAGGCCCGTAATTGGGCAACACAGGAGACTTTGCATGGCCAAGCCCCTCAAGATCCTCGATGGCGGCATGAGCCGGGAACTGACCAGGCTTGGCGCCCGCCTCGTGCAACCTGAATGGTCCGCTCTGGCGCTGATGGAGAGCCCGGAGATCGTGCGGCAGGTTCACGAAGAATTTATCGACGCCGGTGCCGACGCCATCACCACCAACTCCTATGCGCTGGTGCCCTTTCACATTGGCGAAGACCGGTTTGAAAACGAAGGCGCCTCGCTGATCGCATTGTCGGGCAAGCTGGCGCGGGAAGTCGCAGACGCCCGCTCGGACCGCGACATCCGGGTTTGCGGTTGCCTTCCGCCCATTTTCGGATCTTACGAGCCCGAGAAGTTCGATGCGGCGAAAGCGCCGGACTACCTCTCTGTTCTGGTCGACAATCTGGCGCCCAACGTCGATGTCTGGCTCGGCGAAACCCTGAGCCTGATCGCCGAGGCCGAGGCGATCCGAACCGCGACCGCTGCAAGCGCAAAGCCGCTGTGGATCTCGTTCACCCTGATGGACGAACCCAACGCGCTGTCTTCAACGCCGCAGCTCCGGTCCGGTGAAACCGTCGCCGACGCCGCCGGCTGGGCAGCACAACACGGCATCGAGGCACTGCTGTTCAATTGCTCCCGGCCGGAGGTGATGCAGGCCGCAGTCACCGAGGCCGCGGCAGTTTTCAGCCGGACCGGGGCGACGACCGAGATCGGCGTCTATGCCAATGCATTCCAGGAGGAAACAGCAGGCGAAAAGGCCAATGAGGGTCTCTCCAGCATGCGCGCCGAGCTCGATGGCGAAGGCTATCTGCGGTTTGCCCGGGCCTGGGTCGCAGCCGGCGCAACCATCGTCGGCGGCTGCTGCGGCATCGGCGCGGATCAGATCCGACGATTGGCGGATGAACTGAAATCGCCAGGCTAGGGTTAGCAACTTAGGACGGATCAAGCCGATGTGAGTGGGCTTGATTGGCGAAAGCCGGCCTCTCAAGGCAAGATGCCCGTATGAAAAATCTCGGTTTCCATTCCGCATCGGCGGCTCGACAGACAAGGCGCCTGGCTGCACGCCAGGCAGGTGCAATTGTGCTGGCGCTCGTGACCGGGTTCTGGTTGGCCGTTTCGACCCTGGCTGCCGCCGCCGATCCCGATCGCTGGCGCACCGAGGGCTGGAAGACGGACTTCTCGCAATCCGTGATCGATTTCGACAGCATCATGTCCGGCGGGCCGCCACGCGACGGTATTCCGCCCATCGACGAACCGGCGTTCCTGCCCGTGTCTGACGCCTCGGGCCTTGATCCGAAAGAGCCCGTGATGGCGCTGGAGATCGACGGCGAGGCCCGGGCCTATCCGCTGCGCATCATGATCTGGCACGAAATCGTCAATGACACGCTGGCAGGCCGGCCGATCGCGGTGACATACTGCCCGCTCTGCAACGCCGCCATCGTGTTTGACCGGGTGGTGGACGGCACGGAAACCACGTTCGGCACCACCGGCAAGCTGCGCAACTCCGACCTCATCATGTATGACCGCGAGACCGAGAGCTGGTGGCAGCAATTCACCGGCGAGGCGATCACCGGCTCGAGAACAGGCACACAGCTGGAGATCATCCCCTCGCGTCTGGAATCCTGGCAGAGTTTCAAGGACCGCCATCCTGACGGCGAGGTTCTGGTCCCCAACAATCCCGGTTTCAGAGATTACGGCCGCAATCCCTATGCGGGCTACGACAGCTCAGCGGTTCCATTTCTCTATCGTGGCTCCATGCCGGAAGGCATCAGCCCCTTGTCCTATGTCGTCGTGATCCGCGACGGGCCAAAGCCGATGGCGGTTTCCCTTGACTGGTTGCGCCGCGAAGGCAGTGTCGAACAGGACGGCATCGACATCGTCTGGGTGCCAGGCGTTCGTTCGGTTCTCGACACGGCCGATATCGGGGAAGGCCGCGAGATCGGCAGTGTCAGCGTTACCCGCGATGGCGAGGTTGTCGCCCACGAACTGACCTTCGCTTTCGTCGTGCATGCCTTTTTGCCCGACACCGACGTTCTGAAATAGGCTTGCCGTTCCGGCCGGGATTTCATCGCGTTATGACTTGGTGTATGGGAGCCACATGACCCACCGCCTCTTCCTCATGCTGGCCTTGCTGACGCCGTTTGTTCTGACATCGGCGCAAGGGATCGCGCGAGCTCAGGAGACCACGGAAGACGCCGTGGTTTCACCCGACCTGCCGCCGCCGCCTTACGAAGCGAGATTGTTGCGGCTTGCGGAGATCATCGGGTCGATCCAGTACCTGCGCAACCTGTGCAATCCCGAGGGCGAGAATGGCTGGCGTGAAAGCATGCAGGCCCTGCTCGACAGCGAGACCGCCGGCGAACCGGGCCGGCGCGAACAGTTGACGGCGGGGTACAACAGGGGCTTCCGCGCTTTCGCCTCGGTTTACACAGATTGCACGCCCTCAGCGGTTGTCGCGGAGGAGCGATACCGTTACGAAGGGGCCACACTTATTACAGAAATTGTGGCACGCTACGGAAATTGACATTTTGTTAACCGATATCGTTCCTGCCCCGTGCCGAAACGCACCAAGCCATGCTAGGGTGTTAACAAGATAGTAAGTAAGAGTTGATCCGCATGACCCATACCACAGCCCATACGCCCGATGAACTTGATGATCTGATCGTTCAGGAAAAGCTCCAGGTGGCTCTGGAATTGCAGCATGATGCGTGGGCTGAAAGCACCGCCGACGGGATCGAGCCGGAAATCATCGCCGACGCCGCCATGATCACCGCAATCCGGGAAACCGTGCGCGCGCTGGGTGAAGAGCAGGCGGAAGCCCTGGTGGAATCACTCAGAGGCCGCATCCTGGCCGGTGAATTTTCTCCCGAACGCATTCTTCAATAAGGGTACCGGCGGGGAGCCACGTGGTCAGCAAGGGCAAGAGCGGATTTGAAACGGACTGCTTGAGCTTGCGACCGGCCGCAATGGCGGCGGTATTATTCCTGTTTGTTCCCGGCCCCGCCCTGGCCTTGAGTGAACTCAAGCCGGTACAGCCCCCGGACACGACGGTAGAGCAAGGCGCTCCGATTCCGCCTCTGGACGAACCAACCATCGGGCCAGACGGTGGCCTGCCAGCGCCAAATCCGATCATACGCGCAAACCCGCAATCCGAACCCGGCGGCATCGCCCCCGACACAGGAAGCGCCGCGGACGTTGTAACGGTCGAGATTCTCACCGACCCGGCAATGTTGCCCGAATCAGCGCAGCGCATGCGCCAGCTGATCCTGGGAGCAGCCGCGACCGGAGACCCTGAAAAGCTCCGCCCGCTGCTGGGCACCGGCCCCACCGCCACGCAACTGGCCTTGGGCCAGATCGATGCCGATCCCGTCGACTACCTGCGTTCGATTTCCGGCGACGCCGAGGGGCAGGAAATCCTGGCAATCCTCATCGACCTTCTCAATGCCGGCTTTGTCCGCATCGATGCCGGCAACACCGATGAAACCTATGTCTGGCCCTATTTCGCGGCACTGCCGCTCGAAAGCCTGTCTCCGCCGCAAAAGGTCGAGCTGCTGCGACTGGTGACTGCCGGCGATGTCGAGGACATGAAGGCCTATGGCGCCTACAATTTCTACCGGATCGGCATTTCGCCGGATGGCGAGTGGCGCTTCTTCATGGCCGGCGACTGATCAAGCGCACCCTTGCCCGCAGCCACACGAGCGCCTACCTGTGCAACTCTAACTGCTAGCCTAACAATCCGGAGTGCCCCCACGTGCCAGCCCTGATCCTCCCCGACCGGAACATCGTGCAGGTGGATGGCGGCGATGCCGGACATTTCCTGCAGAATCTCATCACGACCAACATCGATGCAATCAAGCCCGGCGAAGCCCATGCATCTGCGCTGCTCACCCCGCAAGGCAAGATCCTGTTCGACTTCCTGATCTCCAGGTCAGGCGAGACCGGCTACTGCTGCGACATCCGGGCTGATCAGACCGACGATTTCATCCGCCGGCTCACATTGTACAAGCTCCGCGCCGCCGTCAGCTTCGACAAGCTCACCGAAACCCCGGTCATTGCCGGATGGGACGGCGACGCACCTGAAGGCGCACTGCGCGACACGCGGTTCCCCGAAGACGCGCTGGCCTGGCGTCTTTACGGCAGCGGCTCGGTCCTCGATGGCGAACTCTCGGCCTGGAACTCTGTCCGTATTGCGCATGGCGTTGCCGAATCCGGGGCCGATTTCGCCCTGTCGGACGTGTTTCCGCACGATGTCCTGATGGATAAGAACGGCGGCGTGGATTTCCGGAAAGGCTGCTATGTCGGCCAGGAAGTGGTCTCGCGGATGCACCATCGCGGCACCGCCCGTCGCAGGGTGGTCACTCTGACGGCGGAGACAGATCTGCCGGCTGACCCCGGGACAGAACTGAGCATCCGTGCGGGCGAGAAACCGGTGGGTAACCTGGGCACGACAATCGGCAAATCCGCACTCGCGATTGTCCGGACCGACCGGGTGGCCGATGCGCTGGCGGAGAAGACTGCGCTGACGGTGGAAGGTATTCCTGTCACTTTGAGCTTGCCAGACTGGACCGGTTTGTCCTTTAACAGCGGCGATCCCAGCACCCCGGACACCTGATCGATGCCACCTGTCGAAAAAGCTCCCCGCGCCTGGCAGCGCATGCTCTCCGGCCGCCGGCTGGACCTGCTCGATCCCTCGCCGCTTGATGTCGAGATTTCCGATATCGCGCAAGGACTGGCGCGCGTTGCACGCTGGAACGGCCAGACCCGCGGCGACCACGCCTTTTCCGTCGCCCAGCACTCGCTGATGGTGGAGGAAATTGTCGGCCGGCTGACGTCAGCCCCGGCACAGACCCTGCAGCTTGCATTGCTGCATGACGCGCCGGAATATGTCATCGGCGACATGATATCGCCGTTCAAATCCGTTGTCGGCGGCGGCTACAAGACCGTTGAAGCCCGGCTGGAAGCCGCCATTCATATCCGCTTTGGACTTCCGCCCACGACACCCAAGACGATCAAGACACTGATCAAGCGTGCGGACCAGATCGCAGCCTACTTCGAAGCCACCGAGCTGGCCGGTTTTGATGACAAGGAAGCCCGCGCCTTTTTCGGGGCGCCGCGGGGCATCACCCGCGACATGCTTGATGTGGCGCCCCGTCCCGCCGCCGAGGTGGAAAAGATGTTCATCGCGCGTTTCGAGGCAATCGAGCTCCTCCGCCATCCCGGGAACCCCTGACCCATGTCCTACATTCTCGTGTGCCGCCTCAACCAGATCGCCGAAACCGCTGTGTTGCATGGTGCACGGGAAATGGTCAGCCTGCTGGCTGAAAACCAGCACTTCCACCGGCCCGGCGTCATCGACGAGCACCGTCACCTCCTGCTCGGTCTCAATGACATATCGGACGCCCGACCCGGTCTGACGCCGCCGGGTGAAGCCCATGTCGAACGCCTGATCAACTTCGCCCGAGGCTGGGACCGGCGTGCCCCCCTGATCATTCACTGCTGGCTCGGAATTTCCCGGTCTCCGGCCGCCGCCGCCATCACCGCGCTGGCGCTTGAACCCGACCAGGACGAGATGGCGCTGGCGGAACGTCTGCGCACGGCATCGCCTTTTGTCACCCCAAATGCGCGGCTGATCGAGATCGGCGATTCCCTGCTTGGACGCGACGGCCGATTGATCCGCGCAATCAAGGCCATCGGCCGCGGCGCGGATGCCTTCGAGGGGGACCGCATCTGCCTCGCCGTGCGGCCCGGTGACGAGGTCCCCGCAGCCACGCCGGACCGCCCCTTGAGCTGCGGTTGAAGATCGAGATGGCCCCAGACCCGATCCCTCCGCTTCGCATTGGCCTCAACGCTGCAATCGTTGCCGTGACCAATCAGACGCCAAGCATACTGGCGGTGCCCGCCGCTCCCGGAGAACGATCAGCTGACGGGCTGCCCTTCGGCCAGTTCGACCCGGCCCGGCATCGCACATTCGAAGCCAGCCTGCGCGCAAGTGTGGAAAGCCAGACCGCGCTCCATCTGGGCTATGTCGAGCAACTCTACACCTTCGGCGACCGCGGCCGCCACATGCGCAGCGATGAAGCCCGCGACGAAGGCAGCCCGCATCTGGTCTCTGTCGGCTATCTCGCCCTGACCCGGGCCGACGCCGGCAATCCCGAAGCTCTCCACGCCACCGGAGCGCGCTGGCGCGATTGGTACGAGCTGTTTCCGTGGGAGGACTGGCGCCAGGGCCGCCCCGCTATGCTCGATGCGGCAATCCTGCCGCGGCTGCAGCCCTGGGCCGAGGAAACCACGCAGCGGCAGCAGGTGCCGAGCCGCAAGGCACGGATCCGGCTTGCCTTCGGGCTGGGCGATTTCCCCTGGGACGAGGAACGGGTGCTCGACCGTTACGAGCTCCTTTATGAGGCAGGTCTTCTCACCGAGGCAGTGGCCGACCAGAGGGTGCAATCCACCGGCCTTGCCACGCAGCTGGGCCACGCCATGCGCTTTGACCATCGCCGGATCGCCGCCACCGCGGTGCAAAGGCTGCGCGCCAAGATCAAGTACCGGCCGGTGATCTTCGAGCTGATGCCACCCGAATTCACCCTCACCCAGCTGCAGACCACGGTCGAGGCGATTTCCGGCCGTCACCTGCACAAGCAGAATTTCCGCCGCCTCGTCGAAGGCGCGGAACTGGTGGAACCCACTGGTGCTGCAAGTTCAGCAACCGGCGGCCGCCCCGCAGCGCTCTATCGCTTCCGCGCCAAGATCCTCGAAGAACGCCCCGCACCCGGCTTGCGCCTGGGCGGTCGCGGCTGAAGCCAAAGCACGCAGTCCTCAAGACGTGGGACGGCTCCAAGAAACATCAGCAAATACAAGCAAGCGCCTGAATTATCTCGCGCTCTGACGAACACAGATCCTGAAATCGAATTCCATCTATCGCGTATTCGGGTGCCCGTTTCTGCCCCACTACGAGACACTTCGGCATCGCACCTCAGAAGCATCAACTCAATACTTACGATAAATGAGACTTTTCATAAAATACTTCCAAAACACAGGACCAGTGATAACATATGAAAATCAGCATGATTGCTGCTAGCCGCTTCTGGGAGGGAGGGGCTCATAAACCTGGAGGAGGAAGAGTATGACAAAGTTATTTCTCATGACCGCGGTCGGCGCCCTGATGGCCTCGAGCGCTCTTGCCCAATCCGCCAATGTTCCGAGCAACCTTGAAAAGCTGTCGGGCTTCAAGACCACCGGCGTTACCGATTTCACCTTCATCGAACAAAGCGGCGACTATGCCGACGGAATCAAGAAGACGCTTGAACGCATCACCCTGCCCGACGGCTTCAAAATCGAGCTCTACGCGGTTGTGCCCGACGCACGCCATATGGCCGTGGGCCCGCAAGGCATCGTCACCATCGTCGGCACCCGCAAGGACAAGGTCTGGTCCGTCACCGACCGCAACAAGGACCGCGTTGCCGACGAAGTGAAGGATTTTGCGCCCTCGCTGACATTTTCGATCCCGAACGGGCCGTGCTTTTCCAAGGACGGTTTTCTCTACATTGCCGAGCAGAACCGGGTGCTGCTGTTTCCCGCCGCCGAATTCTTCTATGAAAGCCCCGATGTGGCAGCCTTCAATCTGGTTGCGCAAGGCGAGCTGATCCCGACGGAGCATGAAAGCTTCAACCACACTGCCCGCGTCTGCAAGCTCGGCCCGGATGGCAAGATCTACATCTCGCTCGGCCAGCCCTTCAATGTTGCACCCGCCGAGCACCTCGAGGAATACAGCAAATGGGGCATCGGCGGCATGATCCGCATGAACACCGATGGCACCGGCCGCGAGGTCTACACCTACGGCATCCGCAACTCCGTCGGTCATGATTTCCACCCGGAAACCGGCGATCTGTGGTTCACCGACAACCAGGTCGACGGCATGGGCGACGATATCCCCCCCGGTGAACTCAACCACCAGACCGCCATGGGCCAGCATTTCGGTCACCCATGGTATGGCGGCGGCGACACCCGCACCAACGAATATGCCGGACAGGAAGTGACTGCAGATGTGGTCATGCCGGCAGTCAATACCATCGCCCATGCGGCAGATCTTGGCATGATGTTCTACACCGGCAACCAATTCCCGGCCGAGTACAAGAACGCCATCTTCTCCGCCCAGCACGGATCCTGGAACCGGACAACGCCGGTCGGCGCCCGCGTCATGGTCACCATGATCGATGACGAGGGCAACGCCAGCATGAAGCCTTTTGCGGAAGGCTGGATCGATGAGAACGGCGAGTATCTCGGCCGCCCCGTCGATGTGGCGCAACTGCGCGATGGCTCGATCCTGGTGTCGGACGACCTGGCCGGCGCCATCTACCGGATCAGTTACTCCAAATGAGAGCGCACATGCTTTTTGGTCTCGGCGGGCTTTTGCTCGCCGGGGCCGCCCATGCCGATGAACCTCCCGTGGGCGACCCAGTCGCCGGCAAGAAAATCGCCGGCCAGTGCAGAACCTGCCACGGCATCGATGGTTACGCGAGAATTCCGATCGCGCCGCATATCGGCGGCGAACCGGCCTCCTATCTGCACGATCAGCTGACCGCCTTTCGCGACGGCACGCGGACGCACGAGATGATGTCGGTGGTGGCCAGGATGCTGACCGACGAGCAGATCGATGATCTAGCGGCCTGGTACGCCTACCCGATCGCCACGGCGACCCTGACCGCCGATCCATCCGGCGCGCCCGAGGCCTGCACCGCCTGTCACGGCGACGACGGCATTGCCCTGATCGAGGATGCGCCGAACCTGGCCGGTGAAACCAACATCTATATCGACACCCAGCTCAAGGCCTTCCGTCTCGGCAAGCGCACCCACGAGGTAATGAGTGCGGTGGCCGAGGACATGACCGACGCAGAAATCCGCGCCGTGGCCGACTGGTACGCGGACGTCAAGCTCGAGATCACGGTGCCGGACTAGTCCGGCTCCATGGGTCTCGGGATTTGCTTTCGCGTCAGCTCGCCTGAGCCATCGCGATCGCATCGGCGCCCGCGGGAATGCGTGCCGGCGATACCGGATCCGTGACAGCGCGCCACACCGCTTCTGCCACATCCACAGGATCGGTCCCTGCCGGCGTTCCCATATTGGCAAACACGCTTTCGACAAATCCGGCATAGGCCTCTGGCACACTCTGCTGCATCCGCTTCCGGGCAGTTTCGCCAAAGCGCGTTGGGGATCGCCCGGGCTCCACCAAGGCCATGCGGATATTGAACTGCTCCAGTTCAAGCGCCAGCGATTGGGTGAAAGCAGTGACTGCCGACTTGCTGGCGGTGTAGACTGACAACAACGGCAACGGCGCCAGGGTGACGCTTGAGGTGACGTTGACGATAACGCCTGCCTGACGCTCACGGAACTGCGGCAGCACAGCTCGGGTTACGGCCATCGTGCCAAGAGTGTTCGTTTCGAAAATCTCCCGGACGACCGCCATATTCTCGGTTTCGAAGACCCCGAGCAGACCGATACCGGCGTTGTTGACCAGCGCGTCGATCGGCCCGGCGGCCTCCACCGCCGCGTCAATGCTGCCGGGATCGTTGACATCAAGCGGCAGGATCCTGAGACGATCCGAAGCCTCGAGCTGGCTCTGCTTCGGGTCCCTCATCGTGGCGACGACGTTCCAGTCGCGCGCAAGAAAATACTTCGCGGTTTCAAGGCCGAAACCGGAGGAACATCCGGTGATGAGAATGGTTTTCATGTCAGCTCCTTTGGTTTGAACTGGCCAGAAGATAGACCGCGCCATTCGGACGCTCTATAGTTCAAAATCCTGATATGATTTGCGAAAGTCCGGAATGATCGATCCATTGTCCGAAATCGTGACGCTGCTGCGCCCCTCTGCACCCTTTTCCAAACTGGTCAGCGGGGCCGGTTCGTGGAGCGTCTCCCGCTCCGAATACGGCCGTCCTTTCTTTTGTGTTGTGCTTGAAGGGGCCTGCCGGCTCTGTGTTGATGGACAGGTGCCGGTGGTGCTCCGGCAAGGCGATTTCGTCCTGATCCCCTTCGCCCGTGACTTCACCATGTCCGGACTCGACGCCGCACCGGCGCCAGCGATCGACCCGTCGATTGCATCGCGGCTTGATGGCGAGATCCGGCATGGACGCCAGGATGGGCCGCCGGAGGTTCGCCTCCGTGTCGGCTATTGCCGCTTCGGCTCGCCTGACGCCGCTCTTCTTGTGTCGCTGCTGCCTGATCTGGTGCACATCCGCGATGATCAGCGGCTGGCCACACTTGCCCAGCTGGTCGGTGATGAATCGCGCACCATGCGGCCGGCGCGCGAAATGGTCATGGAGCGTCTGCTCGAGGTGCTGTTGATCGAAGCGCTGCGCTCGACGTCGGGCACCGCCGCACCCACGGGGCTGCTGCGCGGGCTCGCCGACGAACGCCTCAGCCTGGCGATCCGCGCCATGCACGAAACCCCGACGAGGCGCTGGAGCATTGCCGAACTCGCCCGGCAGTCAGGGCTGTCACGTTCGGCATTTTTCGAACGCTTTCAGCGGCTGGTCGGCATGGCGCCGATGGAGTATCTGCTGGCCTGGCGCATGGCGCTGGCCAAGACCATGCTGCGGCGGCGCGAAGCGGGCGTCGCCGAGATCGCCGAGCGTGTCGGCTACGGCTCAGCCAGCGCCTTCAGCGTCGCCTTCACCCGCCATGCCGGCCAGTCGCCAACGGAGTACGCCCGGCAGCAGCACGCGGAAAACTGATCGGGCGGCGCGGGAACCGGGCGGGAGGATTCAGGATAGTGTTTCCATCCACCGGCGCAGCTTGTAGGCCGTAGTCGTCTCGTCGATCTCGACATCCTCGAAGCGCACCGGCTGGCCATCGGCAATGGCGCGCTTGAGGGTGACATTGTGCGCCAGCCCGAGCGGCAGATAGCCCGCTTCCACGGACGCCCTGGCAGGGCGCAGCCCGCCGGTCACGGTATAGCCGCCCTCCCCGTCGAGAACCTCGCCCGCGGCCAGATCTCGCTTGGCGATGGCTGCAACATCACCATTGAAACACCGGGCAACGCCGGTCGGCTCCTTGCGCAACCCGACCGAGGCCACCGACACCGGCAGCTCCAGCCCGATCAGGTGCCAGCGCTTGTAGAGCGAGGAGTAGCGGCCGCTGTCATCGGTCCGCACCAGATATTCCTGAAAGCAGTTGCGCAGATAGTCCGTGTCGCCTTCAAACACCACCCAGACGCCCTGGCGGATGTCGTAGGGCACCGGCGTGCCGTCGCGGGTCAGCGACGAAGCCACCTCGACCATGCCCTTTTGCTCAAGATGGCCGCCTTCGGCTTTCGGCCGCATGATGTTGGCCAGATCCTCGGCCCCGCCGACGGGAAATTGCAGGCCGTGTGTCGGCACCATCAGGCCGGTGGCATTGGCAATCGCCGAGGATTCGATCGCCGGTTTGGAGCCGTCAAGGAACGAGTTGAACATCTTCGGATTGAGCCGCCCGCGTTCGGCCTTTTGGCGGCTGACGCCCCAATGGTCCCACACCGTTTCCGGCGTCGATTTGCGGAATTCGGGCAGCCATTTATGCCCGCGCCCCGCAGCCGTCACGGTGAAGCCGCAGGTGCGCGCCCAGTCAACCAGGTCACAGGTCAGCGCCGGCTGATCACCATAGGCCATCGAATAGATAACCCCGGCCTGCTGCGCTTTCCGCGCCAGCGCATAGCCGCAAAACGCATCCGCTTCGACGGTGACATTGATGACGTGCTTGCCATGATCGAACGCGCCAAGAATGTGGTCGATCGCAGCCACCGGCGCGCCGGTGCATTCAATCACGATGTCGATCGCCGGATGCGCGACCAGCGCCTGCCAGTCGTCTCCGACATGGGTGCCGCCCTCTTTCGCAGCCTGGTCCAGCGATGTGGCGGCAAAGCGCTCCGGCTCCCAGCCGACAAACTCCATGTTCGACCGCGCATTCGCCGGCGACAGATCAGCCACACCAATCAGGTGGATGCCCGCAAGCCTGCGTACCTGCGACAGGAACATGGTCCCGAACTTGCCCGCCCCGATCATCCCGATGCGAATGGGTTCGCCGTCCTCGGCACGCTTGTTCAACATTGAAAACAGGTTCATCTTGGCGGTCACCTCCCTTGCCATCACTGCAACCGTACCCCTCCTGGCCAGATTGCGCGCCTGTTGTAGCGCACTCTCCTGGCGACAGCGAGCCCCCCGGCCAGGCATGCCCGACCGGCTCCGCAGGCAAAACCCGATTGACCAAATCCGCTACAATTGTTACGAAACATAACAATTACATTTCTGCACAATATGACGTTCCTGGGAGGAGAACATGATGGAGAAACGTATCATTGGCACCGCCGCGCTGTTGCTGGGGTCTGCCACGGCGGCCCTGGCGCAAAGCAGTTGCGAAGGTCTGACGCCCGACGCCCTCGGACTGACCGGCGTCCGCTTTACCGATGTGGCTTCGGTTCCGGCGGGCGAGGAAAGCCCGGTCGCCCAGTGCCGCATTCGCGCGGTCACCGCCGAGCGGACCGGGACCGACGGCAAGGATTATGCGCTGAACTTCGAACTGGCGCTGCCCGCGGAATGGAACGGCGATTACGTGCACCAGTTCAACGGCGGCAATGACGGCGAGGTCAAACCCGCTCTCGGCGGACTGGCGGGCGAGGCAGGCTTCGGTCCGGTCACGCCGCTGGCACGCGGCTATGCCGTGGTCTCTTCTGACGCCGGACATGATGGCAAGGCCCCGGCCAATGCCGATGCAGGCCTCGCCGGAGGCGCCCGCTTCGGCCTCGATTTCGAGGCGCGGCAGATGTATGGCTACAAGGCCGTGGCAACGCTCGACCCGATTGCCAGGAAAATGGTCGAAGGCTTCTATGGCAAAGAGATCGGACACAGTTATGGCGTCGGCTGCTCGAATGGCGGGCGCCACGCCATGGTGGCCGCCTCGCGCATGCCCGATGCCTTTGATGGTCTGCTGATCGGCGCCCCGGGCTACAGACTGCCCGCAGCCGCCTTGCAGCACGCGGTCGACGTGCAGGCCTTTACCGCTGTCACCGGAGACCTGGCGACCGCCTTCAGCCGCGAGGATCTCAGCCTCGTAGCCAACGGCATCCGCAAGGCCTGCGACGCTCTTGACGGGCTCGAAGACGGCCTGGTGATGAACACGCAGGCCTGCAACGCAAGCTTTGACCTTGCCACCCTGCAGTGCACGGCCGGCCAGAACAGTCAGTGCCTTTCGCCCGAGCAGATCGGCGCGCTCAAGACCAGCTTTGCCGGCACCGCTGACGGCGGCACGCCCTATTACAGCGCGTTCCCCTGGGACACCGGCATCGAGGGGGGAGGCTGGCGCTTCTGGAAACTGGAAAGCCCGATTCCGCCGTGGGGCAAGAAGCCGATCATTGCCGTGATGGGCGCATCTTCGCTGGCGCAGGTGTTCACCACCCCGCCGACCGAAATCAGCGGCAGTCCCGATGATCTCGAGGCCTTTTTGAAAGACTTCGATCTGGAAAAGAACGCCGGCGCAATCAACGCCACCAGCGAAGCCTATCCTGAATCTGCAATGGAGGTCATGGCCCCTCCCGGACACGAGAACCCCGAACTGGCAGAGTTCCGCGACAATGGCGGCAAGATGATCCTCTTCCACGGTGTCAGCGACCCGGTGTTTTCGGCAAACGACACCAGTAACTGGTACAGCAAGCTCGACGCCAACAATGGCGGCAAGGCTGATGGGTTTGCGAAATACTACCCGGTCCCGGGGATGACCCATTGCCGGGGCGGCCCTGCCACCGACTCCTTTGACCTGTTTGGCGAGCTGGTGGATTGGGTCAAGCAGGGTGACGCGCCGGAGGCCGTCCTGGCCTCCGCACGGGCTGACAACAAGGAAGTGCCAGAAGCACTCAAGGGGGCGACCCGGCCGCTGTGCCCGGCGCCTTCAACGGCTCAGTACGTGAGCGGCGACAGCAAATCCGCCGCGAGCTTCGAGTGCCGATAGGACGTCATTCGCGTGCACCATGGATCTGCCACTGCATTTGACCGGGCAACTCTTGCCCGGTGCGGGACCAGACCCGGTTTCCGGGGCGATCAGCAGCCGAATCGCCCCGGTTAACCGCAATTTGCTACAGCAAGCGCGCAATCAGCCATCGTGAAGCTCTTGTTTTGCCTGAAACAGGGTGGTTGCGACCTCAGCTGCAAATGCCAATCTCCCCGGCAGCCGCCGGTCCCTGCCCCACACAGTTGCGCGATCCGCCGGTGGAGCAAACCGCAGCTCACAGCCTTTCCCGGTGCATCACCTAGCCAGTTACTGATCGGCAGGCATAGCCGAACGACACCGCGTCCCCGCCCTGCCCAAGGGTCCGAACGGTCCCCGTCTGGGGAAACAGGCCCGCTTCGGTTTACAATCATGCACCAGCCGCGTTAGCCTTTTGTCGCAGTCTGCTGCCTTTTTGGCCGGCTGCAGCGCAATGGCCGCCACTTTTTACCGGTCATCAGCGCAAAAAACAACAGAATCGGCAGACGACGAGCCGGTCGAACACAAGACGGGAAAAGCCAATGTACAAGAAAATCATGGTGCCCGTGGATCTTGCACACGTCGATAAGCTGGCGTGTGCATTGGACACGGCGGCCAAGCTGGCGAAACTCTACAACGCACCTGTGACCTATGTCGGCGTGACATCTTCTGCACCCGGCCCGCTTGGGCACAATCCGGAGGAGTATGCACAAAAACTGTCTGGCTTCACTGCAACCCAGGCCAGCACCCATGGCATCGAGACCGATGGCAAGACCGTCGTCAGTCACGACCCGGCGGTCGATCTGGACGACGCGTTGATCAAGACGGCAAACGAGACCGGCTGCGATCTGATTGTCATGGCGACCCACATTCCCAATGTCGCCGATCATATCTGGCCATCCAACGGTGGCCGGCTGGCAACCCACACCAATGCATCTGTCTTCCTCGTGCGCGGCTGAGCGCAAAACGACGGCACCTGCCACATAAACACAAGCGGGAGAACACCCTATGAGCGACAACAGCGAACCGGGTATTCCGGCGCCGGAAGGCCCGGCAAACCTGATCGACACCGAGTACGAAGTCGGTCAGGACAACATTTCCATGTCAGTCGGCCCTTTCGGGCTCGACATCCACAATCCGGTCTTCGCCGTCTCCGGACTGACCATCGTTGCCTTCGTCTTCATCACCCTGGCATTTCAGGAAAGCGCCGGGGCAGCGTTCGGAGATCTGCGCAACTGGTTGACCGGCACCTTTGACTGGTTCTTCCTCACGGCGGCAAACATCTTCGTGCTGCTGTGCCTGTTCCTGATCTTTTCGCCCTACGGCAAGGTCCGTATCGGCGGCAAGGATGCAACGCCGGATTACTCCTACTCCGGCTGGTTCGCGATGCTGTTTGCAGCCGGCATGGGCATCGGCCTGATGTTTTACGGCGTGTCCGAACCGATCTCGCATTATTCCTCATCCGTGGCGGACAATGCCGGCACGCCGGAAAGCTGGGCGCCGCTCGGCGGTGCTGCAGGCAACCCCGCCGAGGCAACCGATCTCGGCATGGCGGCAACAATCTTCCACTGGGGTCTGCACCCCTGGGCGATTTACGCCATCGTCGCATTGGCGCTGGCCCTGTTTGCCTACAACAAGGGTCTGCCGCTCACCATGCGCTCGGTGTTCTACCCGATCTTCGGCGAACGCGTCTGGGGCTGGACCGGCCACGTCATCGACATTCTGGCCGTCTTCGCTACCCTGTTCGGCTTGGCGACATCGCTGGGCTTCGGCGCAGAACAGGCCAATGCCGGCCTCAACCACATCTTCGGCATTCCGGTCAGCGACGTCTCCAAGGTCGTGCTGATTGCCGCCATCACCGGGGTCGCCCTGATCTCCGTGGTTGCCGGCCTCGATGCAGGCGTCAAGCGCCTGTCCGAGATCAACATGGTACTGGCAGCGCTGTTGCTGGTCTTCGTTCTGCTTGTCGGGCCGACGGTGGCGATCTTCACCGGCTTCTTCCACAACCTCTATGAGTATGCCCGCTACCTGCCGGAACTCTCGAACCCGTTCGGTCGCACGGATGACAATTTCCGCCAGGGCTGGACCTCGTTCTACTGGGCCTGGTGGATTTCCTGGTCGCCTTTCGTCGGCATGTTCATTGCCCGCGTCAGCCGTGGCCGTTCAGTGCGTGAGTTCCTCACCTGCGTGCTGATCATCCCGTCGCTCGTCTCGGTGTTCTGGATGACCGTCTTCGGAGGCACCGCCATCAGCCAGCTGGTCAATGACGGCTACCAGCTCGTTGTCGACGCCCCGCTGGAGCTCAAGCTCTTCGCCATGCTCGAAGCGCTGCCGCTGCAGCAGGTCACGTCGTTCATCGCCATCGTGCTGGTGATCGTGTTCTTCGTGACATCGTCGGACTCCGGCTCGCTGGTGATCGACACCATCACCGCCGGCGGCAAGGTCGATGCACCGGTGCCACAGCGCATCTTCTGGGCCACCTTCGAGGGTCTGGTCGCCATCGCGCTGCTGCTTGGTGGCGGATTGGCAGCCCTGCAGGCCATGGCGGTCTCGACCGGCTTTCCGTTCACCATCGTGCTGCTGCTCGCCTGTGTGGCAATCATCAAGGGATTGCACAGCGAACCACGCTAAACAACGACAAGGGGCCGCCGGAAAACCGGCGGCCCTTGACACATGGTGTTGTCCGAACAGGAGGCAAGATTGCCGCCTTATATCTCGGCGCGGACCTGCCGGCCGCGCCACAGAATGAACAGGCCAGACACAACGATCAGCATTGACCCGACCACCATCGCAAAGCTCAGCCGCTCGCCAAACAGCATGATCCCCAGTGCAATGCCAAACAGCAGCCGGGTGTATCTGAACGGCGTGACGGCTGACACCTCACCGGTCCGCATGGCCTTCATCAGGCACGAATAGGCCGCAACACCCGCAAGGATCGCCCCGAGCAGCAGGAGCGATGTCTCGCCATCAGGCATGACGAAGGGCACACCCTGCCAGGCCGCGTACAATCCACCGGCAACGACAATCGACAGGAAGCCATACAGTCCCAGGATCGCGGTGCCGAGCCCGGCCGGCGCTGCACGGCTGGCCAGATCACGCCCCGCAAACCCGATCATGCCCATGACGGCCAACAGCGAGAGCACCGAAAATCCCTCCGTTCCCGGCTGGATGATGATCACGACACCGGCCAGCCCGACGAATATGGCCGTCCACCGGCGCCAGCCCACTTTCTCGCCAAACACCAGCGCCGCGCCTGCCACCACGACAAGCGGCGTGGCCTGAAGGATCACGGTCGCCGCCGACAACGGGATCAGGGAAAGCGCAAGCACGTAAAACAACCGGCCGACAATCTCGAACACCACGCGGATACACATGGGCCGTGACACCACGTCCGCACTGTACAAGGGTTCCCGATTGACCAGCGCGAGCGCCGCAAACACAAACGCTCCGCCAAGCCCGAAGACGACAAGAACCTCGCCAATCGGCAATGCAACCGAGGCCGCCTTGATGAGAGCATCCTCGACGGCGAAGACCGCCATTGCCGCGATCATCCAGGCACTGCCGGCAAGATTGGCCTTGCGATCGGTTGCTATGTGAAGTGTCACGAAAATTCCAGTGCCGGTTTGCTGCACCGGCAGCAAGGTTGTGAGCCGTGCCCAAGCAGCTTTGCTCAAACATCATGAGGCTGCTGGCATAGCCTCACCCGATCGCCATATCCAGCCCGATATCCAGCGTCGGCGCGGCCATGGTGATCTTCGAGGTGGAGATATAATCGACACCGGTCTCTGCGATGGCCTTGATCGTGTCCAGATTGACGTTTCCGGAGGCTTCGAGCGTGATCCGTCCGCCCGCGGACCTGTTCATCGCCACCGCCTGGCTAAGCATGTCCGGTCCCATATTGTCGAGCAGGCAGACATCCGCGCCCTCATCCAGAACCACCTGGAACTGCTCGAGCGTGTCGACCTCGATCTCGACCCTGACCAGATGCCCGGTAAAGGCCTTTGCCGCCCGCAGGGCTTCGGCGATCCCGCCGGCAACCGCGATGTGGTTGTCCTTGATCAGAATCGCGTCATCGAGCCCGTAACGATGCGACGATCCACCACCACAGCGCACCGCATATTTCTCCACCGCCCGCAGCCCCGGGATGGTCTTGCGGGTGCAGGTGACCTTCGCCGACGTGTGCGCGATGGCATCGGCAAAGCGCGCCGTATGGGTGGCCACACCCGAGAGATGCATGAGGTAGTTGAGCGCCACCCGCTCGGCTGACAGCAGCCCGCGCGCCGGACCGGAAATCCGGGCAATCATAGCGCCTGGCTGAACCCGCGCGCCATCGGCCACCAGCGCCTCGAACCGGATCGCCGGATCGATCAGCCGGAATGCAGCTTCGGCCAGCGGCAGCCCGGAGATCACGCCGGCCTCGCGGCTGTTCATCTCGGCCGTCGCCTGCCGCTCCGGGCCGATTGTGGCATTGGAGGTGATGTCGCCTGCCCGGCCAAGGTCTTCGAGCAGGGCTGCGCGCACCTGCTGCTCGATCATCAGCTGCGGCAGTTCGGGAAGATAGGCGCTCGTCATGGGTCAGCCTTCCAAGAGGTCGGGGATGATGGCGTGGGCCTGGTCCAGCGTCACCAGGGTTCGTCGCTTCCACTCCGCCTGTTCTTCGGGATGATCGGTACGGAAATGCCCGCCCCGGCTTTCGGTCCGGTTGATGGCGCACACCGCGATCAGTTTGGCCGTGGTAATCACATTGTCGAACCGGACGGAATGGCTCTCACGGGCCAGATGCAAGATCTTGTCGAGCGCCTCGCGCATGCCCGCGCCATCGCGCAACACGCCCAGATGCGCGCTCATCACCTGCCGCAGCGCCACCATGTTGGGGTGATCGTTCTCGGTGATGTACTCGGTCGTCGTCACAGAGCCGTCCTGCCAGTTCGCAGGCGCATCAGGCTTGATCTCGACTTTCAGCGTTTCGGCGATGCGGGCGGAAAACACCACCGCCTCGAGAAGCGAGTTCGAGGCCAGCCGGTTGGCGCCGTGCGCGCCGGTCGAGGTGCATTCGCCACAGGCCCAGAACCCGGGCAGCGACGAGCGGCCATTGATGTCGGTCCAGATGCCGCCCATGAAATAATGCGCAGCCGGTATGACCGGGATCATCTCGCTGGCCGGATCGATGCCCGCCTCCTGGCAATAGCCGAAGACAGTCGGAAACTCCGCCGCAAAATCATGCACCGCAGTCCGGCAATCGAGAAACGCGCCCCTGCCCGCCTGCACTTCGGTAAAGATGCCACGCGCCACCACATCGCGCGGTGCCAGTTCTGCGTCCGGGTGCAGCGGCAGCATGAAGCGTTCGCCTGCCGAGTTGTGCAGGGTCGCGCCATGACCGCGCAGCGCTTCCGTTGCCAGAGGCGCCGGGTCCTTGCCGACATTGATGGCTGTGGGGTGAAACTGCACGAATTCCATGTCGGCGAGCCGTGCACCGGCGCGTGCCGCCATGCCGATGCCGCCGCCGCGCGCTTCGGTCGGGTTGGTTGTCACTTCGTAAAGGTGGCCGACGCCACCGGTTGCCATCACCACGTTCGAGCCGGTAACCCGCTTCAGCTCCTCACCGCTTCCGGCCTTGTCGCGGGCTACGACGCCGGTCACCCGGCCCTCCTCGACGATCAGGTCCTCGACCACATAGCCTTCCAACACCCGGATCGACGGCGTCTGGCGCACCGACGCCACCAACGCCTCCATGATGGCGCGGCCCGCCATATCGCCCTTGACCCGGACGATGCGGCTTTCCGAATGAGCCGCCTCGCGGCTGACCGCCAGATGGCCTTCCAGGTCGCGGTCGAACGGCACGCCATAGCCCAAGAGATCGATGATCCGGTCAGAGGCTTCGGTGGCCATGGTGCGGATGATCTCTTCGTCAACGATGCCGTCCCCGGCGATGATGGTGTCGTTGACATGGCTTTCGACCGTATCCCCCGGCCCGACGGCAGCAGCAATGCCGGCCTGGGCCCAGGCCGATGAGGCACCACGACCGATGGGTGCAGCCGCCAGAACGGTAACCGCCTTCGGCGCCAGCTTGAGCGCGCAGAACAGCCCGGCCAATCCGCCGCCGATGATCACGACCTCGTCGGACCGCTTCTCCGGTCGTGGCTGATGGACGGCGATTGCGGTGGACGCCATGACATGCTCCCTGCTGGTTGCGGGCGGCCGCAGGGACCGCCGGCCCAGACCTCAGTTCTTCAGATTGACCATCCGCTCGACGGCCAGCCGCGCGCGATCGGCAATCGCCGGATCGACCACGACCTCCTCGGTCATGTAAAGCAGGCTGTCGAGGATCTTGGGCAGGGTAATGCGCTTCATGTGCGGGCACAGATTGCACGGCTTGATGAATTCCACGCCCTCGACCTCGCTCTCGATGTTCGAGGCCATCGAGCATTCGGTCACCAGCAGCACCCGCGGTGGCCGCGTATCCTTGACGTAGTTGATCATGCCCGAGGTCGAGCCCGAGTAATCGCACACCGCGATCACATCCGGATGGCATTCCGGGTGACCGATGATCTCGATGGTCGGATCGGCTTCTTTGTAGGCCAGCAACTCTTCTGCCGTGAAGCGCTCATGCACCTCGCAATGGCCCTTCCAGGTCAGGATCTTCTTCTTGGTCTGCTTGGCCACATTCATCGCCAGATACTCGTCCGGAATGCACAGGATCGTGTCGGAATCGAAACTTTCGCACACCGCCACCGCGTTGGATGAAGTGCAGCACACATCGGTTTCGGCCTTCACATCGGCAGATGTGTTGACATAGGTCACCACCGGCACGCCGGGATAGCGCTCCTTGAGGAGCCGCACATCGGCGCCGGTGATGGAATCCGACAGCGAGCATCCGGCCTTGGCGTCCGGGATCAGTACGGTCTTTTCCATGTTCAGGAGCTTCGAGGTCTCGGCCATGAAGTGCACGCCGCACTGGATGATGATCTGCTCGTCGACCAGGGTTGCCTCGCGCGCCAGCTGCAGCGAATCGCCGGCGATGTCGGCGACGCAGTGAAAGATGTCCGGCGTCTGGTAGTTATGCGCCAGGATCGCGGCTCCGCGTTCCTTCTTGATCCGGTTGATGGCGTGCACGTAGGGCGCATAGACCGGCCACTCGATTTCCGGGATGTGGTTGCGCACGCGCTCGTAAAGATGCGCGGTTTCGCGCGCCACGGCCGGGGTATATTTCAACTCCGGACGCTCCATCACCCCAAACCGCTCCGCTGCAGTTTGCGCGCTTTTCGCGGCTCTGGGCTGAGTGATCGTGTCCAACCGGGTCATGGCAAACCCTCCCGTCATCATCCTTTATGCTCAATTTGAGCATAATTAGGTGTCAAAAGAACCCGGCAATGCCGGGGAACCCTTCACATAAGACTTTGCCCTCGCGATTGCAAGTGAGCCAGCAGCAGTCGCCCTTGCGGCACATGAAGCTTCTATTCGAACAGTTTGGACTTTTCCGCGTCTTCTTCCGGCGCCGATTCCGGTATCAGGGCCAGGGCTGTTTCAAGCGCGTGCTCAGCCTGCGCGGCAAATTTCACCGCCGGATTGATGCCCAGTTCAAAGGCCTTTGTCACACCACCGAGCACATGCTCGATCCGCACCGAGCCGTTGCTCTGTTCATCGGAGACAAACTTGATCGACAGATGTTCTGCCTCGCTTTCGCTGCCGATGACATCGCCAATCGGCTTGGAGAAAAGGCCGACCTTGTTTTCGCTCGCCACATCGGCCCATTCCGGCCCCTTGCGCAGATAGGCAATGAAACTCCGGGCCTGATCAACCGACAGCATCATCGAATGCCCACCGCCTTCAGCTCCATCCTGTGCAGGAATGACGATCGAGGCCATCAGCAGCATGCCGCGATTCTTGTCGGGAAATGTCGAGCAATAGGTAAAGCCGATGCGGTCGGTAGACAGGTCTATCACCTGAGCCGGGTCGCCGATGATGGCGCCAAACGGCGTGATCACGAATTTGCTGTCGGGATCGAACGTGGCGCTGTCCGGATCGAAATCCTCAGCCCAGGCAGCAGAGACCAAGGCGCTCAGCACCACCCCTGTTGCCAGTGCCCTGCGAAATACCTGCTTCATGCCTGCTGCCTCCCGCCTATGGATTTGCTCACCTTCAAGCATTTCCCCATGCTTGCCGCCTGTCAACAACCCGCCGCAATCATCGCCTCAGGGGATGCCCTTGCACAGACCGATCAATTTCCGTGATGATTGCGTTCAAGCAAAAGCACTTGTTCCCGGACCGGCAATGTCTAAAGTCGCCGGACACGTCCAGGAGCCTTCCATGTCCGACACCCGTTCATCCGCAGCCATGCCGCCCCTGCCCTGGCTGATCATCATTGCCGGGTCGCTGATCGCGCTGATGTCCTTCGGACCGCGCTCGGCCATGGGCTTTTTCCAGTTGCCGATGCTGGCCGACACCGGCTGGGACCGCACCACCTTCGGATTGGCCATGGCGGTTCAAAACCTGTTCTGGGGGCTGGGACAGCCATTCTTCGGTGCCATTGCCGACAAATACGGCACCTGGAAGGTGCTGGCCCTGTCCTCGCTGCTCTATGCCGGCGGCCTGATCATCATGTCCGTGGCCCCAAGCCCCGGCTGGTTCTACATCGGCGGCGGCGTGCTCGTAGGCCTTGGCGTCGCCTCGGCATCCTTCGGCATCGTTCTGGCGGCATTTGCCCGCAATGTAGAACCTGGACAGCGCTCCATGGCCTTCGGCATCGGCACCGCCGCAGGCTCGGCCGGCATGTTCGTCTTCGCCCCGCTCAGCCAGGGCCTGATCGATGCCTATGGCTGGCAGGAAGCGCTGATCTGGATGGCGGCGATGATGTTCATCATCCCGTTCCTGGCCATCCCGCTGCGCGGCAATTCCAATTCCGGCTCGCAATCGGCACTGCAATACAAGCAATCGATCGGCGAAGCCTTGCGCGAGGCGCTCGGTCACAAGAGCTACCTGCTGCTGGTTGCGGGTTTCTTTGTCTGCGGGTTCCAGGTGGCCTTCATCACCGCACACTTTCCGGCCTATCTGCGTGACATCGGCATCGACAGTTCCTTCGCGGTGCTGTCGCTGGCGCTGATCGGCTTTTTCAACATCATCGGCTCGCTGGCCTCGGGCTATATCGGCCAGCGTTACTCCAAGCCGATGGCACTGGTCTGGATCTATATCGGCCGGTCGGTCGCTGTCACCGCATTCCTGCTGCTGCCGCAGACCCCCACCTCGGTGGTGATCTTCGCCATCGTCATGGGCCTGCTGTGGCTTTCGACCGTGCCGCCGACCAATGCGCTGGTGGCAATCATGTTCGGCACCGGACACCTCGGCATGCTCGGCGGCCTGGTGTTTTTCACCCACCAGCTCGGCTCCTTCCTCGGCGTCTGGCTCGGCGGCTATCTCTACGATATCTTCGGCACCTACAATCCGGTCTGGTGGCTCGGCGTGGCGCTCGGCATCTTCGCCGCAATCGTCCATTGGCCGATCCGGGAACAGGCTGTGGAGCGACCGGAACTGGCGCCGGCGGAATAGGCACAGCCCGCTCGTCATACGGCTGTTACGCAACATGGTATAAATCCGCTCATCGGATGAAGCTCATGTGACGGAGACAGCCATGAACGATATGTTCAAGCCGGAAGACGAAGCCATCAATCTCACCGAGATCCGCGAAGCCGAGGAAGATGTCGGCCGCAATCCAAGCAGCAACCCGACCATGGGCGACGTTATCAACCGCCGCTTTTCGCGCCGCGGTTTCCTCGGCGGCTCGCTCGCCGTGGCCGCCATCGGTTCGACCGTCAGCCCGCTGGCGCTGATGATCGCCGATGAGGCCCGCGCCGAAGGAATGAGCGCCTTCTCCTTCACCGAAGTCGAAGCCGGTGTCGACGAAACCCATCATGTCGCCGAAGGTTACGATGCCGACGTTCTGCTGCGCTGGGGCGACAAGGTGTTCGCCGATTCCCCGGATTTCGATCCGATGAACCAGACCCCGGAAAGCCAGCTCAAGCAATTTGGCTACAACAATGACTATGTCGGCTTCGTCCCGCTCGGTGGGGCTGAGGACCATGGTCTGCTGGTGGTCAATCACGAATACACCAATGCCGAGCTGATGTTCCCCAACTGGGCCACCATCGGCAAGAACAGCGAGGGCAAGGACAAGGTCCTGATGGGCGAGTTCACCAAGGACCTCGTCGACATCGAGATGGCGGCCCATGGCGGTACGGTCATCGAAATCCGCAAGGAAAACGGCAAATGGACCCCGGTCCTGGATGGCAGCATGAACCGCCGCATCCATGTCGGCACCGAGATGACGCTGACCGGTCCGGCCGCCGGCCATGACCGCCTCAAGACCAATGCCGACCCGTCCGGCACCAAGGTGTTCGGCACGCTCAACAATTGTGCCGGTGGCGTTACCCCCTGGGGCACATGGCTGATGGCGGAAGAAAATTTCCACGGCTACTTCACCGGCGAACTGCCCGAAGGCCACCGTGAGGCCGAGAACTACAAGCGCTACGGCGCACCTGCCGGTTGGTACAACTGGGGCCGCCACCACGACCGCTTTGACGTCTCCAAGGAGCCCAATGAGCCCAACCGCTTCGGCTGGGTGGTCGAGGTCGACCCGATGGATCCCAACTCGGTGCCGAAGAAGCGCACCGCGCTCGGACGCGCCAAGCACGAAGGCGCAGAAAGCGTCCTCAACAAGGACGGCCGGGTGGTGTTCTACTGCGGCGACGACGAGCGCTTCGACTATGTCTACAAGTTCGTCACGGCCGCCAAATACAATCCGGATGACCGCGCGGCCAACATGGATCTGCTCGATGACGGCACGCTCTATGTCGCCCGCTTCAACGAGGACGGCACCGTCGACTGGATGCCGCTGGTTCACGGCGAAGGCCCGCTGACCGAAGCCAACGGTTTTGCCGGCCAGGCCGATGTGGTGATCGAGGCCCGCCGCGCTGGTGACCTTCTCGGCGCCACCAAGATGGACCGCCCCGAAGACGTTCAGCCCAATGCCAAGACCGGCAAGGTCTATTGCATGCTGACCAACAACACCCGCCGCAAGGAAGGCGACGAGAACCCGGCCAATCCGCGTGCCAACAACGCCTTTGGCCACATCGTCGAAATCACCGAAACCGACGGCGACTTCGCCTCGACCAAATCGTCCTGGGAAATCCTGCTCAAATGCGGTGATCCTTCGGTGGCCGAAGTCGGCGCCAGCTTCTCCTCCGCGACCACCCAGGACGGCTGGTTCGGCATGCCCGACAATTGCGCCATCGACACGGACGGCCGCCTGTGGGTTTCGACCGACGGCAACTCCGAGAAACGGACAGGCCGCACCGATGGCCTCTGGGCCGTCGACACCGAGGGTGAAGCACGCGCAACGTCGAAACTGTTCTTCCGGGTTCCGGTCGGCGCCGAGATGTGCGGCCCGCTGTTCGACCCGACGGGCGAAACCGTCTTCCTCGCCGTCCAGCATCCCGGTGATGAAGGCCTCGCCACATTCGAGCAGCCCGCCACCCGCTGGCCCGATTTCCGCGATGACATGCCGGTTCGCCCGGCCGTGGTCGCCGTGACCAAACAGGGCGGCGGCAAGATCGGCATGGCCTGACCGGTTCGGATCTACCAGATATTCAAAGGGCGCCCCATGAGGCGCCCTTCGTTCGTTCAATCCGCCATTGATGAGTGCCGGCTTACAAGCCGAGCTCCGTCAATCCCGGGTGATCGTCCGGCCGCCTGCCCTGCGGCCAGTGGAACTTGCGATCGGCTTCACTGATCTGCAGATCGTTGATGCTGGCGTGACGGGTTTGCATCAAGCCCGCCTCGTCGAACTCCCAGTTCTCGTTGCCGTACGAGCGGCACCAGTCGCCTTTCGCATCGTGCCACTCATAGGCAAAGCGCACCGCAATCCGGTTATCCGTGAACGCCCAGAGCTCCTTGATCAGCCGGTACGCGAGCTCCTTTTCCCACTTGCGGGTCAGGAACGCCTCGATCTCGCTGCGCCCAGTGATGAATTCGCTCCGGTTGCGCCATTTGCTGTCCGGCGTGTAGGCCAACGCCACCTTTGCCGGGTCGCGGCCGTTCCAGCCGTCCTCGGCGGCCCTGATCTTCCGGACCGCCGCCTCCTCGGTGAAAGGTGGGAAAGGAGGACGCGACATTACCAGGAATTGTAACCCAGGAACTTGCCCGACATCTCGATCTTCACCCGGTCGCCCTTCGGATTGGCCACCCGGGTGATCTGCATGTCGAAATCGATCGCCGACATGATGCCGTCGCCGAATTCCTCCTGGATCAGCGCCTTCATCGTCGGCCCGTAGACCCCGACGATTTCATAGAGCCGGTAGATGCAGGGGTCGGTCGGCACCGCCTGTTCCCAGATCTTGGTCGGATATTCCTGCAGCACAAGCGCTGCTTCCTGCGGCAGCCCCATCACCGAGACCATCGCCTCGGCCTTGTCCTTGGGCATCGCGTTCATGCCCATCGCGGCCGAATGCGTCCAGACGGGAGACATGCCGATCTTCTCGGCGATCTCCTCCCATTTCATGCCGGCCGTGCGCTTGGCGGACAGTATCATTTCGGTCACGTCTTCCTTGGTCATCATTTTGGCCATGATGAAGTCTCCTGCTCAGGGTGTTAAACGGCGAGTTTTTTGGGCGATGGCGCAGCTGGTGCGGTCTTGTCGATGCGGACCGTCACCGGCCGGTTCTCGGCTGCATCGGTTGGACCTGCGAGTTCCTTCGAGCGCTTGCCGAGGAACTGCACCAGATGATTGCGGACCGCGTAGTAGTTGGGGTGTTCGACGATCTCGATCCGGTTGCGTGGCCGCGGAATGGTGATCTCCACGGATTCTGCCACCCGCGCGTAAGGTCCGTTGCTCATCAACAGGATGCGGTCCGCCAGCAAGATTGCCTCGTCGATGTCATGAGTGATCATGAACACGGTCTGGTTGGTGCCGGCCCAGACTTTCAGCAACTCGTCCTGGATCGTGCCGCGCGTCAGCGCATCGAGCGCCCCGAACGGCTCATCCAGCAACAACAGTTTCGGGCTGATCGAGAACGCGCGGGCAATCGACACCCGCTGCCGCATGCCGCCCGAAAGCTGGCTCGGCTTGCGGTTGAACACGTCCGCGCTCAAGCCCACCATCTCGAGATGTTTTTTCGAATGGGACAGCACCTGGTCCTTTGACCAGTCCGAATAACGGGCGGCGACGGCAAAGGTCACATTCTTCAGTGCGCTCAGCCACGGCAGCAGCGAGTAGTTCTGAAACACCACGCCGCGGTCAAGGCTCGGGCCCGAGACCTCCTTGCCGTCCATGATGACGACGCCCTCGCTGGCCTCGGCCAGGCCAGCCAGAATGTTCATGATCGTCGACTTGCCGCAGCCCGAATGGCCGAGGATGACGACAAATTCACCGCGTTCAATGCCGAAACTGGCATTCTCGAAAATCGTTGTCGTGCCGCCCTCACCATCCGGGTATCTCTGGCTCAGGCGTTCAACGCTCAAAAAAGGAGTGGTCATGGTGTCTCTCCTATTCGCTGTAGACGACAAAGCGCTGCAACACGCCGAACATGGCATCGAGCGCCATGCCGACCACGCCGATCATCAGGATGGAAAAGATGACCGAGGTGAGATCGAGATTGTTCCACTCGTTCCAGACGTAGTAGCCAATGCCGGTTCCGCCGACCAACATCTCGGCAGCCACGATCACCAGCCAGGCGATGCCGATGGAGATCCGCATGCCGGTCACGATCGTGGGTGCTGCTGCGGGCAGGATCACCGTAAACGCTGTCCGCAACGCGCCCAACTCGTGGGTTCGCGCCACATTGACCCAGTCCTTGCGCACCCCGGCGACACCGAAGGCCGTGTTGATCAGCATCGGCCAGATCGAGCAGATGAAGATCACGAAGATCGCGCTTGCTTCGCTGTCCTGGATGATGAACAGCGCAAGCGGCATCCAGGCCAGCGGCGAGATCGGCCTGAGCACCTGGATGAAGGGGTTGAGCGCCTTGTAGGCGACCGGCGACATGCCGATCAGGAACCCAAGCGGGATGGCGATGACTGCAGCCAGAACATAACCGGCCAGCACCCGGTAGATCGAGTATCCGATCTGGATGCCGATTCCCTTGTCGTTCGGCCCCGCATCATAGAACGGGTCGCTCAACTGCTCCCAGGCCTTCTCCAGCACCTGGCTCGGCGGCGGCACCCCCGCCTTTTGCGAGCCGCCCCCCGTCAACCGTTCATACTCGGTCAGCTCTCCCGCCGCCTTCTGCGCCGGAATGACGGCCTCCCACAACAGGAGGCCGGCAAACAGAAGGATGAACGAGAGGATCGCCGCACGCTTGTTCACGGACATCTCGGTCATGCGTCAGCCTTTTTTGATCGCAAAGCTGGAGACATAGTCTTCAGGCGTTTCCGGATCGAAGGTCTTGCCCATGATGACGTGCGACTTGTAGCTCTCCGCCGGGGCGTCGTAGCCGAGATCCGTCATGATCTTGCGAGCGTCGGAGGCGAGGTAGACCTGCTCTGCTACGGCCTTGTAGTCGACGTCCCCTTCGATGTAGCCCCAGCGCTTCATCTGGGTGAGGATCCACACGCCCATCGAGTGCCAGGGGAACGGATCGAAATCGATGCGGTCGGGCACCTGCTTCACCTCGCCCAGACCATCCGCGTAGGTTCCCGTCAGCACCTGCTCGATCACTTCAACCGGCTGATTGAGATAGTTGGTGGGCGCGATCGCCGCCGAGATCTCTTTCCGGTTGTCCGGATTGGAAGCGTACTGCGTCGCGTCGATGATCGACTTGAGCAGCGCGCCATAGGTGTTGGGCAGTTCAGTGGCAAATGACAGCGGTGCGGCAAACGCACAGCAGGGATGCCCTTCCCAGATTTCCTTGGTCAGGATGTGAATGAAGCCGATGTTCTCCCAGACCGCACGCTGGTTGAACGGGTCCGGCGAGAGGTAACCATCGAGGTTTCCGGCGCGCAGATTGGCAACCATTTCCGGCGGCGGCACGACGCGGATCTGGATGTCGACATCCGGATCAAGGCCATGCTCGGCCACGTAATAGCGCAGCAGGAAATTGTGCATCGAGAATTCGAACGGCACGCCGAAGGTGAAGCCCTTCCACTGCTTCGGATCGCGCTTGTCCTTGTGCTCGTTCGACAGCACGATGGCCTGGCCGTTGATGTTTTCCACAGCCGGCATGATGTAGGGCTCGGCCACCGAGCCGGCGCCAAGCGTCATCGCCAATGGCATCGGGGTGAGCATGTGGCTGGCGTCATATTCGCCGGCCAGCGACTTGTCGCGGGCCACGGCCCAGCCAGCGGTCTTGATCACCTGCGCGTTCAGGCCGTAACGCTCGTAGAAGCCCAGCGGCTGCGCCATGATGATCGGCGTCGCGCAGGTAATCGGCACGAAGCCGATGTTCAGATCGGTCTTCTCCGGCTTGCCCAGCGTGTCGAGCAGTGCCGCTTTCGCCTTGTCTATCGGGAAGATCGACGCCAGCGCGGCTGCCGCAGTGCCGCCGCCGACGAGCCCCATGAAGGAGCGGCGGCTGATGTCGGAATGGCCGAAGACCGAGCGCACGATCGCGCTTTCGATCGCCCGCTCCATCATCTCCTCACTGGATGCCAAGGTGCTCTCTTCGCGAATGCCTGACGCCGGTGCACACGCGGAACACCCGCACTTGGCGCCATGCCGCAAATCGGCCTTGCTTGAGAAGGGATCGTTTAGACTTTTGACTGTCATCGGGTTCTCCTGCGCTAATTCCTGACCCAAGACTAACGGCTCAAACACAGAAATCCGCAAAAATCGATTTTCTGCAGAAATTCTCAAAATATTGATTTTAATAGCTAATTAGACGTTTCTATCATGCAAATAATTACGATATTTCGTGATTTACGAAATTTCGTTGATTTTTTATGCTGCAATGCGCAATGTTTCCAAATGAACATCACGCCGCCGCTTCCGCACAGCCATGTCCACTCGAGCATCCTCCCCTGCATCGCGCTCGACACGTTTAGCGGCCTGATTGTCGCGGCCAACGACGCTGCCGCACAATTGCTTGACGATGAGAACTTGCCCGGCAAGGATTTTGCCGGTTTCCTGGTTGGCCGCCTGCCGGAGCTGATCGTGTTCACCGAAAAGGTCGACCACTACACAACCAGCTGGACCCGCGATCTGCCGATCGTCAGTTCAGCCGGTCGCGAGATCGACACGGAAATTCACGGCACCACGATCAGCCATGGCGGTGCGAGCTATCTGGTCATGCAGATCATCGACATGGCCGCCTACGACACCCGCTCGCAGAATGTCTCCACCCACAAACTGCACGCCAGGGGGCTGATGGAATGGGACCGGGCGCGCGACTTCTTCCGGGAGATGGAAAACGAGAACCGGCTGATCCTAGACGCCGCGGGCGAAGGCATTTACGGCATCAATCTCGAAGGCAAGACCACCTTCGTCAACAATGCCGCCCAGGAGATGCTGGGCTGGACCAAGGAGGATCTGCTTGGCGAGGACATCCACGCCATGATCCACCATCACCATCTCGATGGCCGCAAATACCCCTCACGCGAGTGCCCGATCTACCATTCCTTCCGCAATGAACAGGTCAACCGGGTCGAAGACGAGGTGTTCTGGCACAAGAACGGAAGGCCCATCCAGGTGGAGTACACCTCCACCCCGATCTATGACCAGCAGGTGCTGGCCGGCGCTGTGGTGATTTTCCGCGACGTGTCGGAACGGCGCGAGAACGAGCGCAAGCTGCGCGCGGCCATGGACCAGATCGACGCGCTGCGTGAGCGGCTCGAACAGGAAAACGAATATCTGCAGGAAGAAATCCGCAATGTCCGCTCGCATTATGATCTCGCCGGCTCCTCACCGGCGATCATGCGCACGCTGGCGCAGATCGAGCTGGTCGCAAAGACCCAGAGCAATGTTCTGATCACCGGAGAAGGCGGCACCGGCAAGTCGCTGATCGCGTCTGCCATTCACAAGTCGAGTTCGCGTGCGAAGCGGCCGATCATCCGCATCAACTGTGCCGGAATCTCGCCATCGACCTTCGAAAGCGAGCTGTTCGGCCATGTCCGCGGCGCCTTTCAGGGCGCGGTGCATGATCGCACCGGCAAGCTCGAAATCGCCAATGGCGGCACCCTCTATCTCGACGAAGTCTCGGAAATTCCGATCGAGCTCCAGGGCAAGATCCTCAAGACGTTGCAGGAACAATCGCTCGAACGGCTCGGTGACAACCGCATCAGCAAGATCAATGTCCGCGTCATTGCGTCCTCCAGCAAGGATCTCACCGCCTGCATCCGGAACGGCACGCTGCGGCAGGATCTCTATTTCTATCTCAACGTCTTTCCGATCGAGTGCCAGCCATTGCGCGAGCGCCTGTCCGACATCCCGGAACTGACGCAGCATTTTCTCACCCTCGCCTGCGAGCGGCTCAACCTTCAGAAACCGACGATCACCAAGGCCAATATCCGCCAGCTGCAGGATTACCACTGGCCCGGCAATGTCCGCGAACTGCAAAACGTGGTCGAGCGCGGTGCGATCCTGTCGCGCGGCGAAAAGCTGATCCTCGACCTGCAGAAAGGCACTGGCCGAGCGGGAGCAGCCGAGCAGTCTGATATCCTGACAGAGCAGCAGATGCATGAGCTCCAGGTCAGCAACATCATCGCCTGCCTGAAGCAATGTGGTGGCCGCGTTTCCGGTGAAGAAGGCGCTGCGCAGCTGATGGGCATCAAGCCCACCACGCTTTATTCACGGATCAAGAAATACGGCATCGTTCTCGATGAGACCGAAGAGAATTGAGGAGAACCGCCTACCGGGCAGCCTACTCAGCGCATCAGCTTGTCGATGGGAAAGATGGCGCAGGTTTCGGTGCCGTGCGCCAGGAGCCTGCCGGAACTGTCGCGAAGATAGGCCTCCGAGGTGGCGATTGTCCGGCCCCGGTGCAGGATCCGGCCTTCGCAGCTGAGCTCCCCCATATCCGGCAGGATCGGCCGGGTCAGATTGAGCTTGAACTCCACCGTGGTGTAGCCCTCGCCGGGCTTGATCATCGTCATCACCGCGCAGGCGAGCGAGGAATCCATGATGGTCGACGCCCATCCGCCGTGCACCGTGCCGAGCGGGTTGAGATGCTCGACCGTCGGCGCGCCGGTGAACACGATCCGCCCCTCCTCCACGGTGGTGAGCCAGAAATTGAGCGTCCTGCCCATCGACGCTCCGGGCAGCCGTCCTTCAAGAATGCCCTTCATCACCGAAAGCCCGCCCTCCCGCGCCACCACATCGAGCGGCACCACGCCGGCGAACTGGCCGTTGGGTCTGGAGGTGGTGTCATCAAGGCGGTCTGTCGTGTCGGTCATGAAATCGTTTCCTGAACAGGTGGGTGATCGGGCCCCGGTTGAGACTTGGGTTGCGGCATGGCGCGCAAGGCAGCGGTACAGAAGCTCTCGCGGCTGATCGGGGGCTCGACACCGCGCGGCTCGAACACATGCCGGTTGAGAAAATACCCGGTCAGCCGGAAGGCCTGGGCCAGCATCTCGGCGTCGGTGCAGGCCTGCGTTCGGTCCGGCAAAAACGCCGGCAGCGCCAGAAGCCGGTCCGCCCAGGGCGCGCCTGCGTCCGCGGATACAGCCCGGCCAGACTTTGGCGACACATAGACAAGGTCGGTCTGCGCCCCGGTCGCCGCACATTGGCTCAGGTCGAGACCGAAGCCGAGATCCTCAAGCACGGCGAGCTCGAAGCGCACATAGAGGGCACCGGCTTCTTCCGGCGTGTCGAGACTGTCGAGGATGATGGCAAAGGCATCGTGCAGCCGTGGATGATTGTCACGCTCCGGCAGCAACCTGAGCAGCGCCGCCATCGCCTGCACACCGTGCACACCGATGGCGCTTTCCATCAACCGCCCGGCGCGGGCGGTAAGAAGCTCGGCCTGGTACTGACCTAGATGCTCGTCCAGCCGCGCGCGCCAGACCAGATCCACCGAATTGCCGGGCTGCAACACCGGCTGCAGGCGTTTCGAGCGCCCGCCGCGGACGATGCCCAGATGCCGGCCATGCGCCTTGGTCATCACCTCGGCGATGACCGAGGTTTCGCCGTGCTTGCGCAGGCCCAGGATGATTCCCTCGTCTCGCCACTCCATCTGATGACCTTGCCCGCTCAGTGGGGGAATTCAAGCCCCATCTCGCGATAGCGCTCGGGATCATTGCCCCAGTTCTCGCGCACCTTGACGAACAGGAACAGGTGCACTTTCTGCTCCAGGATCTCGGCGATTTCCTTGCGCGATGCCTGACCGATGGCCTTGATCGCCTCGCCCTTGTGGCCGAGCACGATCTTCTTCTGGCTGTCGCGCTCGACATAGATCACCTGCTCGATGCGGACTGATCCATCCTTCTTCTCTTCCCAGCTCTCGGTCTCGACATGCGAGGCATAGGGCAGTTCCTGATGCAGACGCAGGAACAGCTTCTCGCGCGTGATCTCGGCCGCCAGCTGCCGCATCGGCAGATCCGAGATCTGGTCCTCGGGATAATACCAGGGCCCTTCCGGAAGGGTTTTAGCCAGATACTCCATCAGGTCCTTGCAGCCCGAACCGTTGAGCGCCGAGATCATGAAGGTCTCGTCGAATTTGACCTTCTCGTGAATGGCGGCAGTCAGCGCCAGCAGCGTGTCGCGCTTGACCTGGTCGATCTTGTTGATCACCAGGATCTTGTGCCCATCCCGCTCGGCCAGGGAATCGAGCAGCGCTTCTGCCTCGCCCCTGATCCCGCGCTCGGCATCGATCAGCACCAGAACCAGATCGCCGTCCTTGGCGCCGCCCCAAGCTGTCGAGACCATCGCCCGGTCGAGCCGCCGTTTCGGCGTGAAGATGCCGGGCGTGTCGATGAACACGATCTGGGTCCGGTCGTGAATGGCGATGCCGCGCACGATCGCCCGCGTCGTCTGCACCTTGTGCGAAACAATGGAGACCTTGGCGCCGACGAGCTGGTTCATCAGCGTCGACTTTCCGGCATTGGGTGCGCCGATCAGCGCGACGAAGCCCGAACGGGTCGGCGCCTGCGGTGCGGTCGGGTTTGCGTCTGTATCTGGTGTATCAGTCATCATCTTGTCCTGCGTTTGCCTGCCAGACGCCCTCGCGTTCGAGCAGTGCCGTTGCGGCAGCCTGTTCGGCGGCGCGCTTGGAACGGCTTTGGCCATCGGCAGGCTGGGTCCCTTCCACCGTCACGGTCACCTTGAACACCGGCTCGTGATCGGGTCCCGTTCGGTCGGTCACCCGGTACACCGGCGTCACCCCGTGGCGGGCATGGGCCCATTCCTGCAATTCCGTCTTGGCGTCCCGCCTTGCCGCATCCTCGGCAAAGGCCCGCGGCTTCCAGTGTTTATGGACGAAGGCCCGCGCAGCCTCCAGTCCGGCATCCAGATAGATCGCCGCGATGATCGACTCTACCACATCCGCACGCACATTGAGCATGCGCTTGTCGGCCACCTGTTTGACATCTGCACCGGTCCGGATGAACTCGTGCAAACCGAGCGCGTCCGCCACTTCACTGCAGGTCTGTGCACTGACAAGCTGGTTAAGGCGCACGGACAGCTCGCCCTCGCTGGCCTGCCGGAAATGATCAAACAGCATTTCCGCCACGCACAGGCCAAGCACCCGGTCACCAAGGAACTCCAGCCGCTCGTAATTGCCTCCGGCCGGACTGCGCAGGCTGGAATGGGTTAGCGCCCGCTCGAGCCGTTCCGCATCGGCAAATTTATGGCCAATGCGCTCCTCGACCCGGGCGACGACTTCCGCAGTCTTTTTTGCTGCGCGCTTCATCGCTGCGCGGATTTGAAGAACCGGCTCAAACGCAGGTCGGTGGGCCACTTCCAGATTTCCAGCGGCGACGCATCTTCACCGATCGAGAAGAAGATGATCGTCGCACGGCCGATAAAGTTCTCGAGCGGCACGTACCCCACTTCGAAGCGGCTGTCCTGCGAGTTGTCGCGGTTGTCGCCCATCATGAAGTAGTGACCTTCAGGCACCACGAATTCGCGCGTGTTGTCGCCCGGCGAATTGGGGCTCAGATCAAGCGTGGTGTAGCTCACGCCATTGGGCAGGGTTTCCTTGTAGACCGGCACATCGCTGCCCTGGCTGTAACGGCCTTCCGGCTCATAGCTGCCGACAAGCTCGCGCTCGACCGCTTCGCCATTGATGTAAAGCTGACCATCGGTGACCTGAATGCGGTCGCCGGGAAGCCCGATCACGCGCTTGATGTAATCGATCTTGGTATTGCTGGGCAACCGGAACACCGCCACGTCGCCGCGTTCGGGCTCACTGCCCCAGATCCGCCCCTCGAACAGGTCCGGCGAAAACGGGATCGAGTACTTGGTATAGCCGTAGGAATATTTCGAAACGAACAGATAGTCGCCGACCAGCAGCGTCTCCATCATCGAGCCGGAGGGGATGCTGAAGGGCTGGAAAAACAGCGTCCGGATGATCACCGCCAGCAGCAGCGCCTGGGCAAGCACCTTGACGTTTTCCCAAAGTCCGCCGGACTGGTCTTTTTTTGTATCTGACACGCGTTGAATTCCTCAGCTAGGGCGCGGAAGCGCTTTCTCTAGCGCTTTGCATCGTTTCCGGCAACACCACTGACCAATGTGCCGCATTCTGCTCTGCCGAACTGTACTGCCAGGCCCGATGGAGGCTGGAAACGGACGCAATCGGCCTCAGCTTCGAGGCAGCGCTTCTATGATCACAAATGCCTGCGCCAGCGGGAAATCATCGGTTATTGTCAAGTGAATGGCGCAAACCATGCCCTCGGGCGTCATTGCCTCCAGCCGCTTGGCCGCGCCGCCACTGAGCTGCATGGTCGGCTTGCCGCCCGGAAGATTGACCACGCCCATGTCGCGCCAGAACACGCCTTGCGACAGGCCGGTCCCGAGCGCCTTGGAACAGGCTTCCTTGGCGGCGAATCGCTTGGCATAGGAAGCCGCACGCATGGCCCGGCGATCGGACTTGGCGCGTTCGACATCGGTGAAGCACCGGTTGGTGAAGCGTTCGCCGTGACGCTCCAGGGTCTTCTCGATCCGCCTGATGTCGATGAGGTCGCTGCCAATGCCAATGATCACGCGCTTTCTGCCCCGTCTGCCGATCTGTCAGACCGCTTACCCGCCATCTCCTGCAGGCGGATCTTGGCTCGTGCCGCAAGCCTCGACTTGCGCCGCGTCTGAAACGCCCGAACACCCCAATAGGTCAGGATGTAGAACGCAATCCCGGTGATGACACCCGGCGGAATGGCGCCGATCAGCATTGGCTTGAGCACGGGATCCCACAACTGCTTGATGTCGAGATGCCGCAGCAAGCCTTCCAGATTGACGTGTCTCTGGTGCGCGCCGGTTTCGACACCGATCAGCATGTTGCCGATCTTGATCGTCAACGTCCAGATGAAGGGAAACGACAAGGGGTTGCCAAAGGCCGTTCCAATTGCCGCTGCAACCATGTTGCCGGCAAGCACGTAGGACAGCGCAAATGCCAGGATGAAATGAAAGCCCAGGAGCGGTGTCCAGGATGCGAACACCCCGGCGGCCACACCCGCGGCAATGGCATGCGGCGTGGCGGTCAGGCGCAGAACCCGCTTGATGAAATACTGGAACGACCGGCCAAACGACCTCCTCGGCCAGAGCGCGGTGCGCATCCGGTCAAAAAATCCCTCTGGTCTTCGGCGACGAAACAGCATTTGGTTTCCGTATATCGCTCTTTTTGTGTCAGCTCTAAGTCAAGCCGACAAGAATTCTCCGGGAGCATCCCACTTCCACAAGATGCATCACCCGACTTGGGTTCCAGTCTGGCCCGCCAACAGCGAAGATCTGGTAAAGACCCCGGCCAAAAAACCGCCTGCAAAGGCTGGCGCGGCCTGTGATTGGCGCTCGGCCCGACCTGCCAGCCTATTGATAGATCCGCTCGACCGTGGACACCGAGCCAAGCTCCTTCAACTGGGTGATCAGCTGATTGAGATGCTTGAGGTCCCAGACCTGCAGATCAATAAGCATTTCGGTGAAATCGGCCGCAACACGCACCATCGACAGGTTCTGGATGTTGGTCTCGCTTGTGGCAATCCCCTGGGCAACCTCGGCAAGTGTCCCCGGCGCATTGATTGCGGTCACGAGAATGCGGGCGGGAAATCTGTTCTTGTTGTTCTCGTCGATGTCCCAGCGGATATCGACCCACCGGCTTGGCTCGTCATCGAACTTGGTCAGCTCCGGCGACTGGATCGGGTAGATGGTGATCCCCGAACCGGTTTCCAGGATGCCGACAATCCGGTCACCCGGAACTGCGCCGCCCGGACCGAACTTGACCACGGAATTGTCATCCATGCCACGGATCGGCATCGCATCCATATCCGGATCGGGGCCAATCCGGCGCGAGGTCTTGTTCGATTTCTGGGTTTTTGCAAGTCCCGGCAGCTTGAAGATCAGACCTGCCGCACTGCGCAGGTTGAACCAGCCTTCATCTGCCGGTTTTTGCTGCGAGACCCGCGTTTCCTGGTGGTTTGGATACACCGCCCGGAACACGTCATCAGACGCCAGCTCGCCGCGCCCCACCGCGGTCAGCACATCCTCGACATCCTTGTGGCCCAGCCGGTGCAGCACCGGCTTCAGCCCTTCCTTCGACAAGGGCTTGCCGGCACGGGTGAAAGACCGCTCCAGGATCCGCATGCCAAGGCCGGAATACTGCTTGCGCACTGCAGCCTTCGTCGCCCGGCGGATCGCAGCCCGCGCCTTGCCGGTAACGACGATCTCCTCCCAGGCCGGCGGAGGCACCTGAACGCCCGACCGCAGGATCTCGACCTCGTCGCCATTGGCCAGCCGCGTGACCAGCGGCATGATCCGGCCATTGATCTTGGCGCCGACACAGGTATCGCCAATGTCTGTGTGAACGGCATAGGCAAAATCGATCGGCGTCGCTCCCCGCGGCAAGGCGATCAGCTGGCCTTTCGGGGTGAAACAGAAGACCTGGTCCTGAAACAGCTCGAGCTTGGTGTGCTCGAGAAAATCTTCCGGATTGTCGCCAACAGACAATGCCTCGATGGTCTGCCGCAGCCAGGAATAGGCTCGCGAATCCTTGGACAGCACCACGGCTTCATCAGCGGAGGTGGAATCCTTGTAAAGCGTGTGCGCCGCCACGCCCCGCTCAGCCACCGCCTGCATCAGGGCTGTGCGGATCTGCAGCTCGACGCGTTGCCGCGACGGGCCGACAATGGTGGTATGGATCGAACGATAATCATTCTGCTTGGGGGTCGAGATGTAGTCCTTGAACCGCCCCGGCACCACAGACCAGCGCATGTGCACGATGCCCAGCGCGCGGTAGCAGTCGGCTTCGCTGTCCACGATGATGCGGAAACCGAAGACATCGGAGAGCTGCTCGAAGGACAGTGACTTGGACTGCATCTTGCGGAAAACGGAATAGGCTTTTTTCTGCCGGCCCTTGACCTGCGCCTTCAGCCCTTGCTGCTTGAACAGCGCCGACAATTCGTCCTCGATCGTGTGGATCAGGTTGCGGTTGCTTTCAGACAGTTCGGCCAGCTTGCCGGTGACCGTGTCATAGGCTTCCTGGTTGATGTTTTTGAAGGCTAGGCCTTCAAGCTCTTCGCGCATTTCCTGCATACCCATGCGGCCCGCCAGCGGCGCATAGATGTCCATGGTTTCCTCGGCAATGCGAGCCCGCTTTTCCGGCGGCACATGCTCCAGCGTGCGCATGTTGTGCAGACGATCCGCCAGCTTGACCAGAAGCACGCGAACATCGTCGGATATCGCCAAGAGCAGTTTGCGCAGGTTTTCGGCCTGCTTGGCCCGCTTGCTGACCAGATCCAGCTTCTTGATCTTGGTCAGGCCTTCAACCAGCCGTCCGATATCCTCGCCGAAAAGCTCGTCGATTTCGGCGCGGGTCGCCGATGTGTCCTCGATCGTGTCATGCAGCAGCGCCACGGCAATGGTCGATTCATCCAGACGCATTTCCGTCAGGATCGCAGCCACTTCGAGTGGGTGGGAAATATAGGGGTCGCCACTGGCACGCGTCTGCTTGCCATGCTTCTGCATGGCATAGACATAAGCCTTGTTCAGCAAGGCCTCGTTGACATCCGGCTTGTATTTTTGCACGCGCTCCACGAGCTCGTACTGACGCATCATAGGAATGGCACTCCACAACAAGAAAATGCGCCGAATCGAACGACCGGCGCATGGTATTGCATCAGCTGTCTATCGGCCTCTGGCCGGTTGCCCGCAGATTGAACCAATCGGCGGGCTTCCAAGTCAGACGCTTAATAGTCGTCGCTTTTTTCAGGCGGCACAAGCCCTTCGATGCCCGCAAGCAGATCTTCTTCCGACATCGAGCCAAAGGAAACAGCTTCCGGCTGATCGTCCTCGACGACGGTCTCTTCGGTCGTCTCGCCGGTCTGCAGGAAACGCTCCGGATCGGGCTCCGGCTCATCGACTTCCACATGCTTCTGCAGCGAGTGGATGAGATCTTCCTTCAGATCGCCAGGTGAAAGCGTTTCATCCGCGATTTCCCTCAGTGCGACGACGGGGTTCTTGTCGTTGTCGCGAGGAATGGTGATCTGGCCACCCTGGGAAATCTGACGGGCGCGATGGCTGGCAAGCAATACCAGTTCAAAACGGTTATCAACCTTGTCGATGCAATCTTCGACTGTGACGCGGGCCATTGCCTGTCCTTTACAAACTGCTATGGGGGAGTTTGACCATGCGATAAACACATTGTGTGGCGATTTCAAGTCTTTTGCGGTAAGAGCCCGGCTTATCTGAGCCATCAGCCACAATTTGAGCCACATCGTGCAACAGTTTACCCAACTGAGCCTTGCGTCAGGTTCATTGATTGATTAGCAGCCATGCATAAGTAACAAGGCCGCCCCCCTTGAATTATGGTATCAACCGCAACATTTGGTTCACCCTCACGATTTATTGAGTCGTAAAACAGTAGGATGATGGTAAACAACAGGCTTATAAAAAGTTCGAGATCGATCTATTTTCGCCATATGTACGCCGGATTTGCCTACAGAGTGGCCGCAAGGGAATTTGAAAGGATGATCATAAGTGTTTGATCCCAGAGAAAAAATTGCACTCTTTATCGATGGCGCCAATCTTTACGCCGCATCAAAGAGCCTTAATTTTGACATTGACTACCGGAAGCTTCTGAAGGCATTTCAATCCCGTGGCTATTTATTGCGCGCCTATTATTACACCGCGTTGATTGAGGACCAGGAATATTCGTCGATACGACCATTGATTGATTGGCTCGATTACAACGGATACAAAGTAGTAACGAAGCCCGCCAAAGAATTTACCGATTCCATGGGACGCCGCAAGATAAAGGGCAACATGGACATCGAACTGGCAATCGACGCCATGGAACAATCTGACGTGGTCGATCACTTGGTAATCTTTTCCGGTGATGGCGATTTTACTTCGCTGGTCGAAGCGCTGCAGCGCAAGGGCCGCAAGGTCACCGTGGTCTCCTCGCTCTCGTCGCAGCCGCCGATGATTGCCGACGATCTGCGCCGCCAGGCCGACTACTTTATCGATCTGAACAGTCTGAAATCGGAAATCGGCCGTGATCCGTCCGAACGGCCACAACGCGCCTTTACCCCGGTGGAAGACGACGAAGACGATTTCGACGACGATTGATCCGCAAGCGGGGCGTCAGACAGAATGACACCGTGAAGAACGAGCCGGATTACAATTGCAGCCTCTGCCCGCGGCTGCGCGGCTTCATCCTTCAAAACCGCCAGAAATTTCCCGACTGGCACAATGGACCGGTCAAGACCTGGTATCCACCTGAAGGCGCAAACTCCGTAGAATTGTTGATTGTCGGTCTCGCGCCCGGTTTGCGCGGCGCCAATCGCACCGGCATTCCGTTCACCGGTGATGACTCGGGTAGCCTTCTCTTTGAGACCCTTGAAAAACACGGATATGCCCGTTCGCTCAGCCCCGCAGATGCTGACAGGCCATGGCGACTGAACGCCACCGCAATCACCAATGCAGTTCGATGCGTGCCGCCAGCCAACAAGCCGGTTGGCGCGGAGATCAACACATGCCGGCAATTTCTCAGCCGAACGATCAACCAGATGGCCAGCCTCAGGGTCATCGTCACGCTCGGCAAGATTGCCCATGACAGCACGATCCGGGCACTTGACGGAAAGGTCTCACAGCACGCCTTCGCGCACGCTGCCGAAACCGAGCTCGCTGGTTTCAGCCTGGTATCAAGCTACCACTGCTCTCGCTACAACCTGAACACCGGCCGCCTGACACCCGAGATGTTCGACGCGGTGTTTGCAAAAGCCGCCCGCTTGCGGGGCGCAGACTAGACATCTGAACCATCGGATCCATTGGAAGAGAGGTGCCTGTCTAGCCGCGGTCGCGCAAAAGCCGCGACTTGTCCCGGTTCCAGTCGCGTTCCTTCTGGGTCTGGCGCTTGTCGTGCAGCTTCTTGCCCTTGGCCAGCGCCAATTGCAGCTTGGCCAGCCCCTTGTCGTTGAAATAGATCTTCAACGGCACAAGGGTCATGCCGTCGCGTTGCACGGCCATCCCGAGCCGCGCGATTTCACGCAGCTTGACCAGGATCTTGCGCCGCCGCCGGGGCTCATGGTTGAACTGGTTGGCCTGCAGGTATTCCGGTATGTAGGAATTGATCAGCCACAGCTCGCCGCCCTCTTCATTGGCGTAGGAATCCGCAATGTTGGCCTTGCCTTCGCGCAACGCCTTCACTTCGGTTCCGGTCAGAACCAGGCCCGCCTCGAAAGTCTCGACGATCTCGTAATTGAACCGCGCCTTGCGGTTTTCAGCGACGACCTTGCCGTATTGCGACTTGTCTTCCTTTTTCGGAGCCATGATCAGCCCGCCACGCCCGCCTGAGCAAGCGCCGCGTCAAGCAAAGCGGCTGTCGCCGGCTCCACAGGTGTCAGCGGCGAACGCACGACGTTCTTGATCAGCCCCATCTTGCCGAGGCAATACTTGACGCCGGCCACGCCGGGCTCGGCAAAGATCGCCTTGTGCAACGGCATCAACTTGTCCAGCATCGTCAGCGCCGTGGCGTAATCGCCACGCAATGTCGCCTGCTGGAACTCGGCGCACTGCCGCGGCGCGACATTGGCCGTCACCGAAATGCAGCCCACTCCGCCATGCGCATTAAAACCGAGCGCGGTCGGATCTTCGCCCGAAAGCTGCACGAAATCCTTGCCGCAGGCCATGCGCTGCTCGGGCACCCGGGCCAGATTGCCGGTCGCATCCTTGACGCCGATGATGCTGGGAAAATCACGATGAAGCGCCGCCATGGTTTCCACCGACATGTCGACAACCGAGCGGGGCGGAATATTGTAGATGATGATCGGCAGCCTGGTGGCTTCGGCCACAGCCTTGAAGTGCTGATACAGCCCCTTCTGCGTCGGCCTGTTGTAATAGGGAGTGACCACAAGCAAAGCGTCCGCGCCGGCCTTTTCCGCATGCACGGCAAGTTCGATCGATTCAGCCGTGTTGTTCGACCCGGCTCCGGCCACGACCGGCACCCGGCCACCGGCAACCTCGATGCACAGTTCCACCACGCGCTTGTGTTCGGCATGGGTCAGCGTCGGCGATTCGCCCGTCGTGCCAACCGGGACAAGCCCGGTGCTGCCTTCTTTGATCATCCGCTCGACATGGCTGGCAAAGCCATCCTCATCCACCGCACCATTTTCGGCAAACGGGGTGATGAGGGCCGGAAGGGAACCCGTGAACATGCTGATCTCCAAAACCTGTAACTCTGCACCCAAGAGGCGCATTCACTCATTTGTACCCACGCGATACAGGAAATAACCGCGCCGGAAAAGCCTTACCCATCGCCTCGCGGCGCTTTTGCGGCAAATGGCCGATCGACAGGCCAAAAACCCTTCCGGCCGCCGCAGATTACCCGCATTTGTGACCGAACGTGGCCACTCAGGGCGTAACGGCCCGGTCCGCGACAGGTTTCCCGGCACTTGCCAGTTCAGCCTCAGGGCTTGAAACTGCGAAACCGGCAGCGCGGCCTGCAGTATCGACACGCATCGGATAAAGACGTCAATTCGGACAGAAGGCCACATGCAGAAAATCGCTCTCGCTATCCTGTTCCTGTTTTCCTGCGGCGTGACCGCATTTTTTGGCACAATATCCGCCAGTTTTGCCGCACCGCTGCCCACGGGGGCCGTCCCCCTGCCCTCACCTCGGCCAACAGTGGAAGACAGGGAGAGCCGAGCGTCGCCCGGCCCCGAAGCCAAGGCTACCAGGCCTGCAAGCAACACTCTCAAATCCGGCCTGCAAGCACTCGGCAACAGCGATGCCGATCTTGCCCTTTCGCTGCGTGATTCCCTGCCCGGCAATGCACTGGACCGCCATATCCTGACCTGGGCGATTGTGTTGTCGGGCCTGGAAGACGTGCCGTCAGCTGAAATTGCGGATGCCGCGTCCGAACTCGAGGGCTGGCCGGGCCTGAGCTCGTTGCCCCGGTTCTTCGAGCGCGCCGTCTATTTCGAAAAGCCGCCGGCTCAGAAAGTGATCTCGACCTTCAAGGACCGTCCTCCGGAAACCACCAAGGGCTCGATTGCTCTGATCCGGGCTCTGATGGCAAGCGGCGACGCCAAGCGTGCCCGAAACATCGCCGCCAATGCATGGCGCACCCAGATGATGGATGACCGCGAAGCAGCCATCTTTCTCGATGAATTCGCCATCCTGCTGACCAAGGACGACCATTTCCGCCGTATGGAAATGTTGCTCTATCGCGACCACATCAATGACGCCAAGGAGATCTCGAGGAAGGCCGAAGCGCATTCGCTGTACCGGGCGTGGTCAACGGTAATTCGCAGCCCCTCAAGAGCCGGCGCCGCCATTGAGGCTGTCGACCGCTCCTGGCACGGAACCCCGGCCTATCTGTATCTGCGCATCCGGCACCTTCGCGAACTTGAGCGCAATGAGGAGGCCGCCGCCCTTCTGGCAAAGATGCCACGGGATCGCTCAGTGCTCGTCGATCCGGACGAATGGTGGGTGGAAGCCCGCATCATCAGCCGCGGGCTCTATGAGCAGGGCGATGTCAAGAGCGCCTACAAGCTGGCCGCAGCCCACCTTGCCGAAAGCCCGGAGGAGATCGCCGAGGCCGAGTTTCACGCCGGCTGGTACGCCTTGCGGGGGCTCAAGGAGCCCAAGACCGCTGCCAGGCATTTTGCAGCCATACTCGATGTCGCCAGCGGCCAGATATCGTCGGCACGCGCCCATTACTGGCTCGGCCGCGCCGCGGACGCCGGAGCCGGCGGCAAGGCATCGGAGCATTATGCGCGGGCTGCAAAGTACCCTTCGACTTTTTACGGCCAGCTCGCGAGCGCCAAACTCGACCGCAAAGCGCTCGACATAGGCTATCCGCAGCCCACGGCACAGGACCGGGCCCGGTTTGCCGCCCGCGAAGCCGTACAGGCCATTGGCAAGCTGGAGGACGCAGGTTCGGAATGGCGGGCCGAAATGCTTTACCGCGCCCTGGCAGCCGAGCTGGAAAGTCCCGGCGAACTTGCCATTCTGTCTGCCATGGCCGAAAAACGCGGCAACCATCAGACCTCCCTGCAGGTTGGCAAGATTGCGTGGAACCGGGGCCTGGACGTCGCAGCATTGGCCTACCCGCTGGGCGCGGTTCCCAATGGCGCCAACATCAAGGGATCCGGCAAGGCGCTGGCCTACTCGATCGCCCGCCAGGAAAGCGCGTTCAACAAGGCCGCCGTCTCGCCGGCAAACGCCCGTGGATTGCTCCAGCTTTTGCCGGAAACGGCCAAGGGGGTGGCGCGGCGCCACGGACTGCCCTACTCGAAGGACCGCCTGATCAGCGATGCGGGTTACAATGCGACGCTGGGTGCGCATTTTCTAGGAGAGCAGATCAGCGACTTCGGCGGCTCCTATATTCTCACCTTCATCGCCTACAATGCGGGCCCCAGCAGGGTGGGCCAATGGATCGAGCGTTTCGGCGATCCGCGAGGGCGGCCGCTCGACGAGGTGATCGACTGGATCGAGCTGATCCCGTTCACCGAAACCCGCCATTACGTGCAACGCGTGATGGAGAATTACCAGATCTACAAGGTGCGCCTCGGCCAGCCCGGCGACATCGAGGCTGATCTGAGGTTCGGTCGCCGATGAGCCCTGTCGCCTTGCCTCAAAAATAGGGTATAGGCTTGATCCTGAAGCACGACTGACAAACAGCAGGATCTGACATGGCGAACGGGAAGACTGGCGCAGCCGCCACTATCGAAACCGGCGGATTTGAAGACGTGTTCTTTTCCGCCAGCGACGGGCTGAAGCTGCATGCCGCCGACTATGGCCGCAACAATTCCGCCACCCGCGACCGCCTGCCTGTTGTCTGCCTCCCCGGCCTGACCCGCAACACACGTGATTTCGACGACCTCGCCCGTGTTCTCGCAAGCGATCCCAAGACACCCCGCCGCGTGGTCAGTTTTGATTACCGCGGCCGCGGCCAATCCGGCTGGGACAAGGATCCGTCGCGTTACAACATCACAGTCGAGGCAGAAGACGTGCTCAGCGGCATGGCTGCTCTGGGCCTTGAACACGCGAACTTCATCGGAACATCGCGCGGCGGCCTGATCATGCATGTCCTCGCGGCGACCCGGCCCGGCGTCATGGCTGCAGGCGTGCTCAACGACATTGGCCCGGTGATCGAGGGCGCCGGCCTGGCCCAGATCAAGGCCTATCTCTCGCGCATGCCGAAACCCAAGAACTGGGACGACGCTGCACAAATCCTGTCCGAGGCCCATGCCAAGAGCTTCCCGGCCCTGACCGAAGCAGACTGGCGCGATTTTGCCCGTGCCGTCTATGTAGAGGAAGACGGACAGCTGGTTGCCGACTACGACCCGAAACTGCTCAACGGCCTCAAGGGCATTGATCTCAGCACCCCGTTGCCAACCCTGTGGCCGCAGTTCGACGGGCTCGGCCGCATGCCGCTTTTGGCCTTGCGCGGCGAACACTCGACGCTGCTTTCCGCCGCCACGCTGCTGGAGATGAAGCAGCGCGTCCCGTCGCTTCAAACCGAAACGATCGCCGGACACGGCCATGCACCAATCCTGCATCTGTCGGGTATTCCTGAAATTCTGACCCGGTTTTTCGCCTCGGTCGACAAGCAGAACCGGCACTGAGCCGGAGAAACAGCCATGCTGACCATGAGGCAGCACTCCCGACACCGGGCATGAACGAGGTCGCAGGCGCATTCCGTCATGCGGCAAGCCACCGGTGATCTTGAAAGGCTGATTTACACGACGATTTTGAAAGTCCCGAACCGTTCGTTCCAAGCGACGGTTCCGGCGGACCTGTGCGTCACGCAGTCCGATACCGTTGCGGGCCAGGTATCACCCAGGCCGAAGCTCACATGCCCCGATGCCGCAACCGGCAAACAGCGAAGCCGGACAAACACCTATCCTGACACGAACACAAGACACAAAAAACCCGGCAGCCGAAGCTGCCGGGCTCTATCTGATCAAACCGAGGTTTGATTAGAACGAACGACGGACCCAGACGAAGCCGGATGCCATGTTGGTCTTCACACCAGCATGCGACGTGGACTGGCCCCAGTTACCTTCAAGACGAACGTTGAAGTTGGTGACCGGAGTCCAGGACAGCGCGCCTTCTACGAGGTGAGCGCTACGGGTGGTGCCGCCCTTGGCAACCGAGAAGCCATCGAAGTACTGATAACCGAGAGTCGCGTTAAGAGTTTCGGTGACGTCCTGGGTGTAGCCGAGGCCTGCGGACCAGTTGGAAGCTTCTGCAGTGCCGCCAGGAATGCCTACGCTGTAAGCGTTAGCAACCTTGTCGGAGTAGAAACCACCGACGCGGAGCGAACCGCCGGTTGCTGCAACAGCAAACTCAACGATGCCCTTGACGCCAACTGCACGAGCCGATTCGTCGTAACCGACGTGCAGAGCAGCGCCGCCCCAACCCTGGGTCATGCCGAGAACACCGACAACGTCAGTGGCCCAGTCGCTGGCAGGGTTAGCAACTTCGTCGTTTTCGAGAACCAGGGCTGCGTAGAAAGCGCCGGCATCGTAACGATAACCGATCTGCTGACGCTGCTGGTAGCCGTAAACGCCACCGGTATCCGTCTGGATGATGCCCCAGTTGCCAACGCCGCCGCCCCAGAGAGCTGCGAATGCGGATTCGGTGTAACCCATGAACAGGCCGCCGAGCTGCAGCATTGCCTGGTCCTGAACAACAGCTGCGTCGCCGTTTACGCCAGCCGAGTTGGACTGCATGCGGATGTAGCCGCGCAGGGTGCCCAGTTCAGTTTCCGAGCGAGCGTCGAAGTTGACGCGAGCGCGGGTGTTCTGCGCGTAACCGGCGTTGCCGCGGGTTGCAGTCACGCGGAAGCGGACATAACCGTCGATCTTCAGGCAAGTTTCGGTGCCTGGGATGTAGAAGAAGCCGGTGCCGAATGCATCGCAAACGCGAACGTATTCAACGGGCTCAGGCTCAGCTGCAACGATAGCGTCTGCAGCGCGTGCGCCGGATACAGCAACGAGTGCTGCTGCGGAGCCGATGAGAAGGCTCTTAATGTTCATTTCTGACCTCCAGTCAAAAGTTAATGGTCTGGGTTGTCGCTGAAGGACAGTATTCTCTGTCCCATCCCCACAATGGAAGAAGACAAGCGGGTTACCGCCGTGGCTTCGAGAGTGAACATACTCACCCCGACAGCCCGCGCAACGTCGATCACCACGCCCGACAGCTCCACACGCCGCCTTCACCGCCCCCTGTTGCACAAATGACACGAAACGATCACCGACACCCGGTTTTGTTTACCAACCGTTAAGAGTTTGGCGGCTCCGGGCCCTGATCAAAGCAAGGCGGGGCAGCCGATTCCGCGGTGTTTCGGACAGAATCAGCACGTTTGCACTCATCCGCATGGCGGCGAACCGACTCGGCTCGATCCGCTCCCCGCGCTTTGCAGTTCGACCGTGACGACTCAAACAGCCCACCAATCAGACTTAGGCGACGCCCTAGGCAGGCTTTATATATACACCTGCCTTGGGAGCCACGCGCACAGCAACGAACCCGCGAGACCGAGGCCCGCGCCTGGCTCACCCCGCCCCAAGTAATGCTTGATACCCTGTCAGCGCGTGTGATCCATTTGTTCTGCCGTCGCAACTGCACAACAGGTATCTTGAACGCCTGTGCCGCTTTCTCATCGAGACCGAAGCGGGTGGGCGAAGCTCTGGCACTGAAATGGAATTACATAAACGGCTATGTGGCCACGTTCCGGATCACCAGATCCGGAATCAGCCGCTCCGCGCCTTCGACTCACCCCGCAGCCGAAGCTCTTGAGCGGGCTCGCGCCTCCAGCGGACACGGACCCTTCCCGGCCATCTCCTGTCCGAACTTCAATCAGAACCGGAACCGCGCGCAAGCAGCACGGCTTCAGTGATGACCTCTATGCCTAACATCTTGCGGCACAGCTGTGCTTTCCGCCTGGGTCAAGCGGGAATCGGTTTCAGGCGGGGCCAGACCTTTCTCGGCCACCAGACCATCCAGATGACGCAGCGCTGCGTTTCCCTGGCAACCAGTGACCTCAACCAGTGCGCCATTGCCCTGAATAGCTGCAGACAAGCCAACCGACGGCAAATTGAAACGAGACGCAAAGCCCCGACCTTGCAGAAAACCCGGCAAGAAATAGACGTCCGGTCCGGCGGCGAAACTGCACAAACCCCGCAGGAGAAACAGGCCTGAGCAAGGTGCAGGCACGGGAAACCGACACTCCCCCGCATCGCCAGGCAACCAATGATCAATTCTTGCCGGAATTCCGGTTGATTACCCGCCCATGCTGGGGTAACAGACCACTCGACGGAGAGGTGGCCGAGTGGTCGAAGGCGCTCCCCTGCTAAGGGAGTATACCCGGAAGGGTATCGAGGGTTCGAATCCCTTCCTCTCCGCCATTTTTGTTTGCGCTTTGCCGCCCGCCAACCCAAAGCGCAATGGCTCCCGGTTCGGACTTCGTCCTCTCTCCTCCGCCATTTTAACCGGTGCCTTGCCACCCGCGGTCCAGACTTGGTCCTTCCTGCTCTACCAGCGCCCTGGCTCTTTGCCCCATGTGGCAGATCCCTCGCCCACGTCCGTGCTCCGCGCACCCCTCGCCTGTCCCACTGCAGTCCCGGATTTCCGGCTGGAAGGCCCAGGTGATTCTCATCCGCTGGTGATCGACGAGCCAGCCATCGACCTGGCGGCCCAGTTTACCCGACAGCAATCTGCAAAAATCGGAGCTTCAGCGACAGACGTCCCCGGTCGATCAGCGCCTTTAAGGCGGATGGCAGGCCGCAAGCAATTCATTCGGCGCTGGGGCGAAATGCCAAGCATTTAAAGGGTGTACCCATGGGCCTGGCATTCAAAACGACAGTGCTTTTTGCCCGGCTTTCTTCAACCACATTCAAAATATTGCATGAATATACAATAGTCTAATGGCATCAGACCGCCGCTCATGTTTCTTTGGAGACTGCTATTAGCGTAGCTATGGTGGCAAGGCTGGGAGGCCTTGCGCATTCCACTCCAGGGAGGATTTTATGTCGAAATTCCAATTGAATCGCCGTACGCTGATCAAGTCGGGCGCCGCTGTTGGCGCCGGCCTTGCACTGCCGACGATGTTTACCAGTTCGGCGCGTGCCTATCTCAATGAACCGAAGGGCGGCACCGTCACCCTCGGCTTCAACGTTCCGCAGACCGGTCCCTATGCCGACGAAGGCCTCGACGAGCTTCGCGCGCAGGAACTTGCCGTCCAGCACCTCAACGGTGAAGGCGACGGCGGCATGATGAACACCTTCTCCTCGAAGGCGCTCAAGGGCAACGGCATCCTGGGCAAGAAGGTCCAGTTCGTCACCGGCGACACCCAGACCAAGTCTGATGCCGCCCGTGCATCGGCCAAATCGATGATCGAAAAAGACGGCGCCATCATGATCAACGGCGGCTCGTCCTCCGGTGTGGCTGTCGCCGTTCAGGGTCTCTGCCAGGAAGCCGGCGTCATCTTCATGGCCGGCCTCACCCACTCCAACGACACCACCGGCAAGGACAAGAAGGCGAACGGTTTCCGTCACTTCTTCAACGCCTACATGTCTGGTGCTGCTCTCGCACCGGTGCTGGCAAAGGCTTACGGCACCGATCGTCGCGCCTACCACCTGACAGCCGACTACACCTGGGGCTGGACCCAGCAGGAATCGATTGCAACCGCGACCGAAGGCATGGGCTGGGAAACCGTCAACAACGTGCTCACCCCGCTGGCTTCGACCGACTTCTCGTCCTACATCGCTCCGGTTCTCAACTCCGGCGCCGATGTGCTGATCCTGAACCACTACGGCGGCAACATGGTCAACTCGCTGACCAACGCGGTGCAGTTCGGTCTGCGCGACAAGATGGTCAACGGCAAGCAGTTCGAGATCATCGTTCCGCTCTACTCCGAGCTGATGGCAGCGGGTGCAGGCGCCAACGTGCGCGGCGTGTACGGTTCGATGAACTGGAACTGGCAGCTGCAGGATGAAGGCTCCAAGGCCTTCGTGAAGTCCTTCGGCGAAAAATACGGCCGTCCGCCTTCAAACTCGGCACACACCTGCTACGTCCAGACGCTGCTTTATGCGGATGCCTGCGAACGGGCCGGCACTTTTGATCCTTGCGGCGTTGTCGAAGCTCTCGAAGGCTTCGAATTCGACGGCATGGGCAATGGTCCGACACTTTATCGTGCCGACGACCACCAGTGCTTCAAGGACGTGCTGGTCATGAAGGGCACCGACAACCCGACCAACGAGTACGACACGCTGGAAATCGTCGAACAGACCCCGCGTTCGCAGGTCGAATACGCTCCGGACCATCCGATGTTTGCCGGTGGCGAACTCGGCCAGTGCAACTCCGGCGCATAAGCCACACCACATGTCTGCCGCGCCGCCACCTGGCGGCGCGGCTTTCTACTTGAATTGGGACTAGAGCCGTCGCGCCCTTGCGCGCGGTTTCATCGATGCGGGCTTCACTATGGACGCAATCATTCTCCAGGTTCTGAACGGTCTCGACAAAGGCAGTGCCTATGCCCTGATCGCACTCGGACTGACACTCATCTTCGGCACCTTGGGCGTGGTCAACTTCGCTCACGGTGCCCTGTTCATGCTTGGCGCCTTCTGTGCGGTGACGCTTCAGCGAAGCCTGTCGCTGTCATTCACGGTTGAAGACCCGACCCAGAAGGACTTTCTGGGCAATCCGCTCAAGGTCGACACGCCTTACGTCGTCAACTGGTTTGGCGACGTCACCGGCAATGCCATTCTCGACTGGTCAGTGCCGCTTGCGATCCTGTTTGCGATACCGGTGATGCTTCTGGTCGGCTATGTCATGGAACGCGGCCTGATCAAGCATTTCTACAAACGCCCCCATGCCGATCAGATCCTGGTCACCTTCGGGCTTGCCATCGTCATTCAGGAAATCGTCAAGTATTTCTACGGCGCCAATCCGATTCCGACACCCGCGCCCGACATGTTCCGCGGATCGGTTGATTTCGGCGTCATGGTCGGGTTTGCAGAAAACCAGATCATCTACCCCTACTGGCGACTGGTCTACTTCCTGTTTTCCGCCGTGATCATCGGTGCGGTGTTCGCCTTCCTGCGCTTCACCACCTTCGGCATGGTGGTCCGCGCCGGCATGGCCGACCGCGAGACCGTCGGCCTTCTCGGCATCAACATCGACAAGCGCTTCACCATCATGTTCGGCATCGCCGCCGCAGTAGCTGGTCTTGCCGGTGTCATGTATGCACCCATCAATTCACCCAACTATCACATGGGCATGGACTTCCTTGTTCTGTCCTTTGTCGTGGTTGTGGTCGGCGGCATGGGCTCCCTGCCCGGCGCCGTTCTGGCCGGTTTCCTGCTCGGCATTCTCGAAAGCTTTGCCTCGATGAACGAGGTCAAGTCGATCATTCCGGGCATCGACCAAATCATCATCTATCTAGTTGCAATCATCATCCTTTTGACCCGCCCCCGCGGTCTTATGGGTCGCAGAGGCGTGATGGAGGAATAATTCATGCTGGGACTGAGTAAGAAAGACACGACCTTCCTCCTGATCGTCATTTTCCTGACGCTTGCAACGCCAATCCTGTTGCAGCCGTTCCCGGAAAACTCCGCGCTGGCGCAGTTCAATGCCGGATATCCGGACCTGATGCAGCGCTTTGCAATCTTCGGGATCTTCGCGATCGGCTTCAACATCCTTTTCGGCCTCACCGGATACCTCTCCTTCGGCCACGCAGCCTTCCTTGGCGTCGGATCCTATTCGGTCGTCTGGATGTACAAGCTCCTGAGCTACAACGTGCTGCCGGGTCTCATCCTCGCGGTCATCGTCTCGGGACTGTTCGCACTGCTGATCGGCTACATCTCGCTGCGCAGATCAGGCATCTACTTCTCGATCCTGACACTGGCTTTCGCCCAGATGTCGTTCAACCTCGCCTATTCGGTGCTCACGCCGCTGACCAATGGCGAGACCGGCCTGCAGGTCTACACCGATGACCCACAGGTCCTGGTCAGTGAAGGCAGCCCGCTGTCGCCGCATTTCTTCGGTATCGTCATGAACGAGAGCGCGAAGATCGATGTCGGCGGCTGGCAGTTCACCTTCTCCAACGGCTACTATTTCTGCGCCATCATCGCGATCCTGGTCTTCTACCTCTCGATGCGCATCTTTCGCTCGCCTTTCGGCGTCATGCTGCGCGCCATCAAGACCAACCAGACCCGGATGAACTATACCGGCCTCAACCCGCGCCCCTACACGCTCGCAGCCTTTGTCATCTCCGGCATGTATGCCGGGCTTGCAGGCGCACTGCTGGCCGCCATGGATCCGCTGGCAGGAGCCGAGCGCATGCAGTGGACGGCCTCCGGCGAGGTCGTGCTGATGACCATTCTCGGTGGTGCGGGCACGCTGATGGGCCCGGTCCTTGGCGCCGGCTTCATCAAGTACTTCGAGAACATATTCTCCAAGATCAACGACAACATCCTGCACACCTGGTTCTCCGCCCTGCCGGACGGCCTGGAAGATGCGGTTGTCTTCGTGCTGCACCCCTTCATCGGCAAGGGCTGGCACCTGACACTCGGCCTGTTGTTCATGCTGGTCGTGATCTTCCTGCCCGGCGGCCTGATGGAAGGTGGAACCCGGATCTGGAACGCCATCACCGGCAAGAACCGGAAAAAGAAGCAAGACGCCGACCATCACCCAAAGCCTTCGGCCCACGTAAACTGATCTGCGGAGATAATAGATATGGGAATTCTTGAAGTCTCTAACGTCAACAAGCGGTTCGGCGGTCTGCAAGCCCTTGGCGATGTCAATCTCGACATCGCCAACGGAACCGTCCACGCCATCATCGGACCGAACGGGGCCGGCAAGTCGACCCTGCTCAATGTCCTGGTCGGCAAACTGACCCCGGACACCGGGACGGTGATGTTCAACGGCACCTCGGTGCTTGGCCGCAAACCCTACGAGATCAACCAGCTGGGCATTTCCCGGGTCTTTCAGACGCCGGAAATCTTCAGCGATCTCAGCGTGTTCGAAAACATGCTGATCCCCTGCTTTGCCAAGCGCGACGGCGCTTTCCGCCTGCACGCGCTTGAATCCATCGCCGCTGAAAAGCAGCTGATCGAGAAAGCCGAGCAGATGCTGACCGAGGTCAACATGGCCGACAAGCGGCACATGATCGCCAGTTCGCTGTCGCGCGGCGACAAGCGGCGTCTGGAAATGGCCATGTGCCTGGTGCAGGAGCCCAAACTGCTCTTGCTCGACGAGCCGACCGCCGGCATGGCCCGCGCCGACACCAACAACACCATCGACCTGCTCAACGAGATCCATGACAAGCGCGACATCACCATGGTGATCATCGAGCATGACATGCATGTGGTCTTCTCGCTCGCCAAGCGCATCACCGTGCTGGCGCAGGGCACACCACTGGTCGAGGATACGCCCGAGAACATCAAGGGCCATCCGAAAGTCAAAGAAGCCTACCTGGGAGAGGCCGCAGCATGAGCGAGATCCAACCTGCAACCGGCGCCCAGTCGACAGATGGCCCGGACTTTTCGAAGAACGCCAACCATGCGGCCACCGCACCGGCCTTCCTCTCGGTCCACGACATCCACGCCTATTATGGCGAGAGCTACATCGTTCAGGGCGTCAGCTTCAATGTGCATGAGGGCGAGATCCTGGCACTGCTCGGCCGCAACGGGGCCGGCAAGACCTCGACCCTGCGCGCCATCGCCCAGATCGGCTCGCCGGCCATGACCCATGGCGAGGTCTGGCTCGATCACCAGCCGCTGCATCGCATGAGTTCGCACGAGGCTTCCCGCGCCGGGCTGTCGCTGGTTCCGGAAGACCGCCGCATCATTCCCGGTCTGACGGTGGAAGAAAACATCGAACTGGCCCAGATCGCACCGCCCATCGGCTGGTCGATCGAACGGATCTACGAGCTGTTCCCGCGCCTGGGCGAGCGCCGCAAGCAGGAAGGCGTCACGCTTTCGGGCGGCGAACAACAGATGCTGTCGATCGGCCGGGCGCTGGCTCGCGACATCAAGGTTCTGCTTCTCGATGAGCCTTATGAAGGTCTCGCCCCGGTGATCGTCGACGAGATCGAAAAGACGCTCAACATCATCAAGCAGCAGGGCATCACCACCATCCTGGTGGAACAGAACGCCGTTCGCGCGCTCAAACTTGCCGACCGGGCCGTCATCCTCGAAACCGGCGGCGTGGTCTTTGACGGCACCGCGAAAGAGGTACTCGAAAACGAGCAGCTGCGTCACGACTACCTTGCGATCTGACCCCGGCGGACCTGATACGAAACTGAGAAAATCGCGCCCATCTCGGCGCGATTTTTTGTTTGACGCCGCACCGCAGAGCTCAACGGTCACTTACAAGTTGATCATGCCGATGCTGGTGCCGCCACAGACATAGAGCGTCTGGCCGGTGACGAAGCTGCTGGCCGGATCGCAGAAGAACAGAAATGCATTGCTGACGTCATCCACCGAGCCGAGACGCCCGACCGGGATCTTGTTGGCCAGCTCGGATTCGCGCTCGCTGCCCTTGGGGATGATGCCCCAGAAATTGTCGGTCTGCACCGGCCCCGGCGCCACCACATTGACGGTGATGCCATGCGGCGCAAGTTCCAGCGCCCAGGTCCGCGCCATGCCGATCATGCCCGCCTTGGTCGCCGAATAGGCGGTGCGTGTCGGAACCCCGAGCGCTGCGCGTGACCCGTTGAACATCACCCGGCCAAATTTGCGCGCCTTCATTGCCGGCAGGAACGCCTGTAACAGCGTCAATGCAGACCCCAGATGCAGTTGCGACAGGCCGGTAATGTCTTCGGGCTTGGCCTCTTCCACAAGGTTAGGCCAGATCAGCCCGGCATTGTGGACGAAATGCGTGACTTCATGCTCTGCCGCAATCTGCTGCGCCGCCTGGCTGACCGCCTCAGCATCCAGCAGATCACAGGAGACGCTGATCAACCGCTCATGTGCCTGTTCAGGCGCATTGCGCGACAGGTTGATCACCGTGTAGCCGCGCTCGATCAGCTTGGCCGCCAGATCTGCGCCAATGCCCTTGGAAGCCCCGGTAATGACTGCTGTGTGCTGGCTCACGTTCTGTCTCCCGAAGCTGTTGTCTGTGGCACGAGCGCCAGCACCCGGAGCGGGCTTCCGGTGCCGCCCTTGATCTTCAAAGGCGGCGCGATCAGCATCGCGCCCGTTGCAGGCAGCCGGTCGAGATTGCTCAGACATTGCAGCCCGAACTTGCCGGCGCCATGCAGCAGGTAGTGCGCCGGATAGGGCGGCGTGTAATGCGCGCCCTGCCCCGCATCGGTACCGACAGTCTCGGTGCCGAAACCGCGAATGTCGCGCTTGAGCAGCAGCTCGATTGCAGCCGGTGTCGGCCCGGGCGAGTGCGGCCCGTCGTCGGCCATGTTGAGATACTCGGCTCCCCGCCGCTTCGACCAGTCGGTGCGCATCAACACCCAGCTGCCAGCCGGAATGGTGCCGTGCTCTGTTTCCCATGCCGCGATGATCTCCGGCGTCAGCTCGAAATCGTCATTAGATGCCGTCCCTTCGGAGCAATCGATCACCACCACCGGCCCGACAAACATCGCCGGGTCGATCTCATCGACAGCGCCATTGGCCACATCGCGGCCCGAGACCCAGTGGATCGGCGCATCGAAATGCGTGCCGGTATGCTCGTTCATCGAGATGTTGTGCCACTTCCAGGCCGGTCCGCGTCCGTCATAGGCGGAAACCTCTTCCATCCGGAACCGGGCGCACTGGCCAAACTCCGGCGGCAGCACGATCACCGGGAAATCCGGATCCAGCGTATGGGTCAGATCAACGACCTCGACCGATCCGTCACCCAGCGCTGCCGCAAGGGCTGAAATGGCCTCGCTCATGTCCCGCCTCCCGTCAGTTCACGTTCCAGCACCTTGGCGTCCTTGCGCCAGCGCTCTTCCAGGTCTTTTGCAACATCGCCGCAGAAAACATCCTCAAGACCTTCGCTCAGGGCCGTAAGTACCGACTTCGCCAGCGCCTTCGGCGGCACTTTCGGCGGCGGCAGCGGCTGGTGCCACTCATCGTCCGTCGGGCCGGTAAACACATTGATGACCCGAAGCCCGGAGCTGCGGAACTCGGCTCTCAGTGTCTGGCTGATCGACAGCGCCGCCGACTGGCTGGCGGAAAACGCGCCATAGTGCGGATCAGCCGAAAGCGCGTGCACCGAAAGCAGGTTGACGAAGGCCACGGCGGAATTGACGCCATCGGCCGTGCGCGACGCCATGCCTGGTCCGAACGCCTGCGCCAGCCGCATCAGTCCCAGCGAATTGGTCTCGAATTCCTCCCGCGCAAACACTGTGTCGGCGCCAAGCACACCACCGGGCCGCACGCAGCGTGCCGTGTTGATCAGAATATCGGTCTTGCCGCCGATCTCGGCTGCAAGCCGTTGGACTGATGATGCATCCGACACATCGAGCTGCATCACCGAAACCTTGTCGATCGCAGCAATCGCCTCATGATCGGACCCGCGCCGCCAGCTTTCGGATTCGCCGACGAAAATATGCGCCGCACCGGCGGCCAGAAGCCCATCGATCAGCGGCCGCGTTATCGGCGAGCGTATGTCGGTGATCAGCACCCGGCGGTGTTTCGGGTCGGCCGTCAGGCTGCGCAATTGCGGGTCATCCGCCATGTCGGGTGTCCTTTCCACTGGCAGGGCGATCATCACCCCCTGCCCGGCCTTGTCGAGCTTGAGATCCATGCGCACCGTATCGCCACGCCCCACATCACCATGCAGATGGCACAGCACCGTCGGGCCGGCCTCCAGCTGCACCAGGCCTGAGCGCCAGGGCAGCCGCTCGCGGTAATAGGGATCAGGCGACGCATGAATGCGCGTTTCGGCAATAAGCTTGCCCTCCCTTGCGGTCTCGCGCCAGGCAAGCTTGACCGAGAGGCAGGAGGAGCAGGCGTCGCGTGGCGGATACTGCACCGCGCCGCACTCTTCACAATGCTGCAGACAGAATGCGCCCCGCGCGGCGGCCGCCGTCAGCCCCAGCGCTGCGCGCGACCGCATGGCAGGCGGCAGGGTCGGAACACGCTGGCGCAGTTGCGGGTTCTTCTTTTTGGGCGGCAAAAGCTTGTCGGTCATTGCCCCGCCCCCGTGATGATCGCCGCAGACGAACACAGGCCGCGGTCATAATTGATCATGCCGAAACCCGACACCATCGCGGTCTTCGCATCAGCAACCTGCGTGCCACCGGCCTGGCCCGTTACCTGCCGGATCGCCTCGACCAGACCGAGATACCCGCCGGCCGCCCCCGCCTGCCCGGCGGACAGTTGCCCACCCGAGGTGTTGTGCGGGAAATCGCCGGTGATCGTCAGATCCCGCTCGCGTACGAATTGCGCCCCTTCGCCCTTGGCACAAAATCCGAGATCCTCGAACTGCATCATCGAGATCACCGGGTAGTCGTCATAGGTCTCAAGCACATCGATGGCGTCCGACCTGCAATCCGCCATCTCGTAAAGCTCATCGATATCCATCACCCAGCCGCCACGAAGCTGCACCGGGTCTTCGGGAAACGCATTATGCCGCTCGATGGTCGAGGCAATCCGCGCATAAGCAAGGCCGCGCCGCTGCGCTTCATCCTCGCGCATCACCAGAAAGCCTTCCGCGCCGGCACAGGGCATGACGCAGTCAAACAGCCCGAACGGCTCCGAGATCGGACGGGCCGAAAGATACTGCTCCAGCGTCAACGGTGATTTCATGATGGCATCGGGGTAGAGAAGCGCATTGGCCCGCTGGGCCACGGCGATGCGGCCGAAATCCTCGCGTGTCGCACCATATTCGGCCATGTAGGCGTCGGCGATCAGAGCGAAATTGGCATTCGGCCCACCCGATCCATAGGGGTAGGACGCATCCATCGCAAAGCGGGAAAACGACGACAGCAACTGCCGGAAACTGTCGATCCGGTTGGCGTCGCCGGCGACGCAGGCGACGACATCGACATCGCCCGCCTGCACCGCGCGCGCGGCACGTCTGAGCGCCACGACACCGCTGGCCCCACCCATCGGAACACTGTCAAGCCATCGCGGGCTCAAGCCCAGATGCTGGGTCAGCCCCACCGGCGTGTCGGGAAACAGCGTGAAGCTCGAGACCGAAAACCCGTCCAACTCGCGCGGCGAAAGCCCGGCCAGATCAAGCAGCTGTTTCAGCGCCCGTGCGATCCACCAATGCGCCGTCTCCTGCGAATAGCGCACATAGGGCACGGATACGGGCGCGGTCACCACCACGCCATCATAGCTCTGACGCTTCACGCGGCTGTCCGCTTCTTCATGGCGCGCGTATCCACCGTTGCCGGATCCTGAACCAGCCTCTCGGCCAGCTCCTTGAGTTCACGCCGCTGGATTTTCTGGGTCGAGGTCAGCGGCAGCGCATCGACAAAGGCAACATAGCCCGGCGCCTTGTAATAGGCGAGCTGTTCAAGGCACCAGCCGACAATCTCGCTCGCCAGCGCCGGTCCCGCTTCGCCGTCGACCTTGAGACAGGCAAACACCTCGTCGCCACGCACCGGGTCGGCAACGGCAGCCACCGCCGCAGCCTTGATTGCCGGGTGACGCATCAGCGCCGATTCCACTTCCACGGCCGCAATATTTTCGCCCGACCGCCGGATCACGTTCTTCTTGCGGTCGACAAAGAACATCGAACCATCGTCTTCGCACCGGACGATATCGCCGGTGTGGAACCAGCCATCTGCCCAGGCTTCTGCAGTGGCTTCCGGGTTCTTGAAATAGCCCGAGAAGAATCCACGTTGCGGCTCGTCACCCTTTCGCCGGACCAGCAATTCGCCGGGTCCGTTCTGGCTTTCAGCGCCGTCCGCATCCACGATCATCACGTCGAGTTCATCACCTGGCTTGCCGAGACAGCTCTCGCCCACCCGCCGTGGCAGCTGGTTGGCGCAGATCACGGCACCGGCGCCGGTTTCCGTCATCGCCCATGCCTCGACCAGCGGGAAGCCGAAGCGCTCTTCGAAGCCCGCATGCAGTTTCGGGTCAACGCCCGCGCCAAATCCGAACCGGACCGAATGGTCACGATCTGCAGCGCTTTCCGGCGCGCCCATCAGCATTGAGGGCATCACGCCGAGATAATGCAGGCAGGTGACGCGGCTCTCACGCACGCTTTTCCACCAGCTTGACGGATGAAACCGGTCGAGCACGGTCAGGCAGCCGCCGACGGCCACCATCGCCATAAAGGAATAGGCCATGGCATTCATGTGAAAGATCGGCAGCGGTGTGATCATCCGCTCGCCATCCTCGGTGAGCGCGCACAACCCGCCGGCTTGCGCATACCAGCGGCCCGCCTCGAGAAAATAGCTGTTGGTCAGGATGCAACCCTTGGGGTTGCCGGTGGTGCCGGAGGTGTAAAGGAGTGCGGCTTCGAGCGCCTGACCGTCCAGCGCGGCATCGGCCTCGCTCACGCGCAAAGCCACTGGCCCCGCGGTTCCTGGCTGAGGCACGGAATCGCCCGGCGCGATCACCGGCACGGACAGACCGGCCTCTTTGGCAGCAGCGGCAAGGCCATCGCAACGGGCGGCAATCCCGACAATCAGCGACGGCTCGGAATGGCCTGCCATATAGGTCAGTTCCGAATGCCGCAGGTCCGGGTTGACCGGAACCACCGAGGCGCCGATCTGGTTGAGTGCCAGCAGCCAAACAAAGAACTCCGGCCGGTTTTCCAGGAGAAGCATGACCCGGAAACCCGCGCCATAGCCTTTCTCCTGCAAAGCGGCTGCAAGCTGCGTCACCTGGTCGGACACCTCCCGATAGCTCGTCTCGCCGGCTTCGATGCCGTAGATCCCGGCGGTCTCGTCCATGACGTTGAAGACTGCACGATCAGGATAAAGCCCGGCGGTCGCGGCAAACGCCTGCCAGATGGTCTGTGTGCCGGGCTCGATCATGGCAGCAGCTGGATGTTGCGGAAGGCCGCGTCACTGTTGAGGAGGTCGACCCGCTTGTTGGCGATCCTCAGCTTGCCGTCGACCAGCGCCAGTTCGTGCCGCGCTGTCAGCGCCAGCAGGGTCTGCTCGTCGAGCCGGGTTTCGACATAATGCATGAATGTCGTGGTCACGAAGGTTCCTGCCGCCTCGTCCATCTCATCGACATAAGGCCGCTGGATGACGTGATGGCAGCGGCTCTTGGGCTTTTGCGAAAACGTCCGCGCCCCGTTGAGCCGTTCGACCCGCAATTTCAGCATGAACAGGTCTTCATACATCAGCGAGGTGACGTTGAGCGGGTCGGTCTGCTTGTAATCGAGCGGCATCCAGTAGTGGCCGTCCTTGAGCCACAGCGCCAGCCACTCGTCGTAACGCCCCTCATCGAGCATCCGCACTTCGTCATAGATGAAATCGATCAACTGTTCCTTGGAGACGCTCATTCCGCAGCCTCCCGCACGTCATCCATGTCCCAGGTCATGAATTTGACCCAGGCATCGAACTGGTTGCGCATCTGCCGCTCCGTGGTGCCGTTCTCCACCGCCTCCGTGGTGAAATCCTCGCCCTCTTCATAAAGCCGCTGGATGTTGACCCATTCCAGCCCGTCCGACTGCAGCCCCTCCTGCGCGCGCTCATACATTTCCAGGTCGTCATGCCCGACAATCGAGGTCGGCGCGTTGATCATCCGGTTGTACATCGCCGTGCGCTGGGTCAGCTCGTCCGGCCCGTCCACGAGACGGTAGATATAGCTTTCCACGATCGTCTTGTCGGCTGCCAGCGGGATGAACACGCGCAGCTGCTGGATCGGCCCCTTGATCATGATATTGGGGAAATAGACCGTGTTGTGGCGGTTTTCGCCGAGGATTTCCTTGGCCTTCTCCTCACCATAGGCCTCGACCATCTTGTCCATGTAGCCCGGAATGGCCGAATAATTGGAGTGGATCGAGTGGTGCACGCCGGTGTGGCCGTGTCCGTTCGGCCAGGTCCGGATCCCCATGTTCTCGAAGAACTCGTAAGGCGACATGAAGGGCGCAATGATTTCCATCGCGGCCGGAAGCGGCGTGCCTTCCGGCATGTCGAGCTCTTCCCAGAGCTTCACAGCGGTTCCGGCGGAACTCTCATGCGCCACCATCGGGTGGCAGGTATCGGTCTGGTTCTCGACCAGCATTTTCCAGTTGCAGTGATGCATGTATCTGAGCGGAGGCCCCGCGACCTCAAGCCGGCCTGCCGGCGAGCGGTCGACCATGTTGTCGATCGACGACAGCGAACCGCCGAAATACTCCTCGAACGAGATCCCTTGCTCGGCCAGGCGGCAGAAAATGAAGCCGCGATAATTGCGGACCTCGCCAACGGCGCGCATGCCCTTGCCGCTGTCGGTGTTTTCCAGGCCGGTATTGGCGTAGCCCTTCTTCAGCGGAATGGCGAGCAGGCAGCCATCGGTCTTGAACGACCAGGCATGGTAGGGACAGCGGAAGAACTTGCCGGTGTTGCCGGCCCGGTCGATGACGATCTTGGTGCCCTTGTGCGGGCAGCGGTTGTGCAGCACATGCACCTCGCCATCGCTGTGGCGGACCTGGATCACCGGCTGGTCGCCAATTTGCGTCGAGAAGTAATCGCCCTTGTTCGGGGTCTGGCTTTCATGGCCGACAAACACCCACGCATTGGCGAACAGATGCTTCATCTCGAGCCGGTAGACCTCCTGGTCCGTGTAGACGTCCCGGTGAACTTCGTTGCCGCGATACAAGGCCTTGATCGCTGCTGGATTGTCTGCATAGCGTCCCATTGCCACCCTCTCCTATAGATCAAGCACGAGACGGGCGGATTTTGCCCTGCTCACGCATATCTGGATCACATTACCTTCAGCCTTCTCGCTGTCACTGAGCACGACATCGCGATGGTCCGGAATGCCATCGATGACATCGGTCCGGCAGATGCCGCAATCACCGCGCAGGCAATCATGCATCAGGTCGACACCACCTGCCTCGAGCACTTCCACGATGGTCTTGCCCGGCGGTATTTCGAACACCTCGCCGGTGGCATGCACTTCAACTTCAAAGGCACTGTCCCCGGTCTGCTCGGCGGCGGACGTAAACAGCTCGAAATGGATCCGGTCCTGGGTGACGCCGGCTGTTTCCATCGCCGATTTGACGGCCTCGATCATGCCCTTGGGCCCGCAGACATAGACATGCTCGTCAGCACCCACCGATCCTGCAAGCGCTGCGATATCCAGGGCAGTCTCGGGGGCATCATCGAAATGCAAGGTCAGATGGTCGCCGAAATGCGTATCGAGCTCGTCCCGGTAAGCCATTGCAGCCGCGCTGCGGCAAGCATAGTGAAACCGGAACGGGGTCCCGGCGGCGGCCAGTGCAGTCGCCATGCTGATCATCGGCGTGATGCCGATACCGCCTGCAATCAGCAGCGCGGGCTTGTCCGCCACAAGCGGAAAATCATTGCCGGGGACTGAAACCGTGATCTCGTCGCCAGGCTTGAGATCATGCATGAAGCTCGAACCGCCGGTGCTTTCCGCCTCTAGCTGGACTGCAAACCGATAGCTGCCCGGGGCGGCATCATCCGGGATGGGTTCGAAATCGATCAGCGAATAGGACCGCTCCCCGGCCGGCAGCGCGAACTTGACGTGAGCGCCAGGCGTGTAGCTTGCAAGCGTGCCGGCATCGCAGCCCACAAACTCCAGTTCACGAATGGCTTGTGTCAGCATGCGCACCGACGCGACTTTCAATTTGACCGGCTCAACCAATTCCACGATCTCCTTTGCAAGAAACATGAATTTTCATATAATTCTTGTCAAGAGGTTTTTGTTGAAGATACACTCCCGGAATGCGATGAAAGCCGCCCCGAAGCACGCGGAATCCGAATGAGCAATTCAGCCGACAGTCCCAATCCCCCCTTTGTTCCCAACTACCTGCTTTATCTGCTGGCCGCTGCCAGCGAAGCAGCAAGCGAGCGTTTCCACGCCCATGTCCGCACGAGGGGGTTACGGGTACCGGAATGGCGCGTCATGGCCTGTCTCATCGACACCGATGGTTCGATGGTGACCGAGCTCGCGCGTTACGCCATGATCGAGCAGTCGCGGCTGACCAAGATCATCATCCAGATGGACACCCGCGGGCTGGTCACGCGCCGCAGCGACCCCAAGGACGGCCGCCGGGTCCGTGTCTTCCTGACCCCTCAGGGACGCGCCCTCGCCGATGAACTGGTTGCAGACGCAAAGATCGACGAGCAGGAGTTGCTCAGATCATTCCAGGGCGGCCAGGGTACGGAAATCAAGCAAACCCTGCGCGCCCTGATCGAGCATCTGGAATCCAGCCAATCCGAGCCAGCACAGAGAAAGACAGCCGACGCGGAATCCTGAAAAAGATGGATAGCGGACATTGCATGTTTTTATATGATAATGCATGTTTCTGCTTTCGAGGTCAGGAAATGAACGCCTGATCCTCACCACTGGGAGGAAGCGCATGAACAAGATTGGCACACTGTTGGCCAGCACGATGCTGGCCGTCGGCTTTTCGGCGACGGCCATGGCCGCCGACATCAACCTGACCATTTCAAGCTGGCTGCCGCCAACACACCCGATCAACACCGAGATGCTGGAGGGTCTCGTTGGCATGATGGAGGAAGCCACCGACGGCCAAGTCAGCGGTGAGATCAAGATGGGCCTCGCCCCGCCGCCGGCGCAGATGGACCTGATCCTGGATGGCGCTGCCGACATCACCATCATCTTCAACGGCTACCAGCCTGGCCGCTTTGTCGGCACCAAGCTGATCGAACTGCCCGGCTACGAGGGCAACGCGGAGGCTGCCTCCGTCGCCTACTGGCAGGTGCACGAGAAATACCTGGCCCAGCTCGACGAGTTCAAGGGCACCAAGGTCATAGCCCTCAACACCCATGGCCCCGGCCAGATCCACTCCAACAAGCCTGTCGCGTCCCTTGAGGATCTGCAGGGCCTCAAGACCCGCCTTGGCGGCGGGGTGTCGGCCGATGTCGGCACCGAACTGGGTCTGATCGGCATTCAGGTGCCAGCACCGAAGGTTTATGAAACCCTCTCATCGGGCGCAGCCGATGCCGTCGCCATGAACATGGGCGAGCGCATCAGCTTCAAGCTCAACGAAGTCGCCAAGAACGTCTATGAAATGCCCGGCGGCTTCTATCGCGGCGCCTTTGCCGTGCTGATGAGCCAGGAGACCTTCGACGCCATGCCCGATGACGTGAAATCCGCGCTCGAGGAAAAGGTCTTTGGAGAGCCCGCATCCCGCATGATGGGCGCGGCCTGGGATGAAAGCGACAGGAAGGCACGCGAAGCCACGATGGCTGCCGGCGACAACAACATCGTCACCGCCAGCGCCGAAGATCAGGCCAAGTTCGCCGAAATGGCCGCCCGCGTCCGGACCAAGGTCCTGGCCGAAATCTCGGAGCTCGGGATCGATGCTGAAGCGGCAGCGGAAATGGTGTCGTCGACCATGGCATCCTACGGCAAATAATATCGCTGCGGGGGCACCTCCGTGGCGCCCCCGCAATTCTGCCTGGGAGGAGCAGCCGTGAAACCGATCGCCAGAATGTTGAACCGTTTGGCGGAGCTGCCGATGCTGCTCGCCGCGGCGACGCTGTTCATTCTCATGGTGCTGACATTTGCCGATGTCATCATGCGCTCCACCTTCTCCGCGCCGATCGAGGCCGCCACCGAACTCACCCGCATTGCCATGGCGGTGATCGTGTTCTCGGCCCTCCCCGTCGTCTCTGGCCGAGCCAACCACATTGTCGTCGACCTGCTCGATCCGCTGTTTCACCGTCTGGGCATCGAACGCGTGCTTGAAGGCCTGGTCACGCTGGTTTGCGGCGTCCTGCTCTACTGGCCCGCCATGCGCTCCTTCGATCTCGCTGCACGCGCCAAAAGCTATGGTGACCTGACCGAATACCTGGCAATTCCGGTGTTCTACATCACCTGGTTCATTGCTTTCATGACCCTTGTCACCGCGATCGCAATGGCGCTACGCGGAGCTGTCATTCTCTTCAAGCCAGACCTGCTCCGAGGCACACATGATTGAATCCCTGATTGGTTTTGCGGCGGTGCTGCTGCTGGTGCTGCTGCGCATGCCGATTGCCTTTGCCATGGCGATCGTTGGCATGGCCGGCATGACCTACGAGACCAATTTTCGCGCCGCGATCTCGCTGGTCTCGCGGCTGATCATCGACACCAGCCAGGATTACGGCCTGTCGGTGGTGCCGCTGTTCATTCTCATGGGCCTGTTCGTCAACAAGGGCGGCATCAGCCGCGAACTCTATCAGGTCTCCAACGCTTTTCTCGGTCATTTCCGCGGCGGGCTGGCCATGGCCACCATCGCCGCCTGCGGCGGCTTTGCCGCCATCTGCGGCTCGTCGCTGGCAACCGCTGCCACCATGTCCAAGGTGGTGATGCCGGAAATGCGCAAGCTCGGCTATTCCGACGAGCTCTCCTCCGCCTCGATCGCTGCCGGCGGCACGCTCGGCATCCTGATCCCGCCCTCGGTGATCCTTGTGATCTACGGGCTGCTCACCGAAACCTCGATCGGCAAGCTGTTCATCGCCGGCATCATCCCGGGCATCCTCGGCATTGTGTTCTATCTGGTTGCGGTCCAGATCTCGGTGTTCCGCAATCCCGCCGCCGGTCCGGCCGGCAGGCGCTTCAGCCTGCTTGAAAAACTCCAGGCCCTGCGCGGCGTCTGGTCGGTGCTGCTGCTGTTCTTCCTGGTCATCGGCGGCCTCTACGGCGCGCTGGATTTCTGGCCGATCAACCTCACCTTCTCGCCCACCGAAGCCGCCGGCATGGGCGCCATGGGCGCTTTCCTGATTGCACTCTTCCGCGGCTCGCTGACAGTTGGTGAGACCATCACCGTGCTCAAGGAAACCGCGACCACCACCGCGCAGCTGTTCAGCGTGCTGATCGGCGCCTGGATCTTCTCCAACTTCGTCAACTATGCCGGCCTGCCCGAGGGCCTGAAGGACATGATCACCAGCGCCGAGCTTTCGCCCTGGCTGGTGATGACCGTGATCATCCTGATCTATGTGGCGCTCGGTTGCGTCTTCGAAAGTCTCTCGATGCTGCTTCTGACCGTGCCGATCTTCTTTCCGATCGTCATCGGGCTCGGCTTCGACCCGGTCTGGTTCGGCATCATCGTTGTCGTGGTCACCGAAATCAGCCTGATCACCCCGCCGGTCGGCCTCAACGTCTTCATCCTCAAAAGCGTGGTCGGCGACATCTCCGTCGGCACCATCTTCAGGGGCGTGACACCGTTCTGGATGATGGACATTGTCCGGCTGGTGATCCTGTTGCTGTTCCCCTGGCTGGTGCTGTTCCTGCCCTCGCAGATGTAACGGGTCAGCGTTTCCAGCTTCCGAAAACTCGCAGCGGTGTGCAGACCGATAAAACGGTATGCTCCTGTGGAGGGCCTAAGAGTGGCATGCAGCCTCCAGGTAACAGCGACCGTTGGCTTAGATCATCTTCGCCAAGAGAAAGGGCGCTCCGGCCGATAGCCCGAGCGCCCTTTCAAGTCAGTCAAATCAGGAAAACCGGCTATTCCGCAGGCTCGCCGTGGGCGCTGGCAACCGCCGGCTTTTTCCCGAGCCCGACCCGGGCCTTCATCCGGTTCCACCAGGCAATCACCTTGCTGTCCTTCGATCGCGTCACGATCATCAGCAGCGACGGTGTCACCACCAGCGTCAGAATGGTCGAGAACGCCAGGCCGAACACGATCGCGCTGGACAGCGAGATCCACCATTGCGTCGACGGCGCCCCATAGGTGGTCTCATGCGCCATCAGCTCGAGATTGACCCCGAAGGCAATCGGCAAGACGCCCAGGATCGCGGTCACGGCGGTCAGCATCACCGGTCGCACACGCTCGCGGCAGGTTTCGAGGATTGCATCGAGCTTGTCCATCCCCTCGCGCCGCAGATGGTCATAGGTGTCGATCAGCACGATGTTGTTGTTCACCACCACGCCGGCAAGCGCGATGATGCCGATCCCGGTCATCACCACGCCAAACGGCTGCCCGGTAATCAGCAGCCCGAGGAACACCCCGATGGTCGACATCACCACTGCCGACAGCACCAGCGCCACCGAGAGAAACTTGTTGAACTGCGCCAAAAGCACGACAAAGATCAAAAACACCGCAGCACCCGCCGCCTTGGACAGGAACTCGCCTGCGGCCTTCTGCTCTTCGTCCTCACCCGCCAGCTTCCAGCGAATGCCCTGTTCTTCCAGATTGGCTTTTTCCAGCTCGGCGACAATGCCCTGCCGCAACGCGTCGGCCTGAACACCCTCGCTGATGCCGGCTTCCACCGTGACCGTGCGCACACCGTCAATACGGGTCAGCGTGCCCACGCTCGGAGCCGCAACACGGGTGACAAAATTGGAAATCGGCACCGACCCCTGAGCTGTCTCGATACGAAGGTCATCAAGCGTTGACAGGGTGCGCCGTTCCTCAGGCAGCCTGAGCCGGATATCCACCGCGTCATCCACCCCTGCCGGACGGTAGTCGGTCAGTTTCAGACCCGTTGTCACCAGCTGCACCACCGTGCCCACCGATGACGGGCCGATCCCGTAGCGGGCGGCGACCGAGCGGTCGACCCGGATCTCCCAGTCAACACCGGGCGGTGGCAGGCCATCGGAGACATCGATCACATTCGGCGTGGCTTCCAGCTGTGCTGCAACCCTGCGCGCAACCTCGGACAGGCCAGCCGGGTTGGCGGCAGACAGCTCGATCTGGATCGCCTTGCCGGTTGGCGGTCCACCCTCAGGCACCTGCACTTCGATATCGATCCCGGGAAAGCCGGTGAGCTCGCGGCGGAAATCCTCGAGGATCTCGCCAGCAGGTTTGCGCTCGCGCCAATCGACGAATTCATACTGGATGACGCCGACCACATCTTCAGCGACGTTGTTACCGCCACCGGCGACATTGCCAACACGGGTATAGACGCTGGTCAGGCCAGGCCAGCCGATGATCCGCTCCTCGACCATGCGCACGGCGTTGTCTTTCTCCTCAAGCGAAAGATTGCCGCGCGCATGCACATAGAGCAGACCATAGTCCGGCTCGACATTGGGGAAAAACTCGACGCCGTTGCCATATTTGCCATAGGCAACCGGCACCACCACAAGCGCGGCCAGCGTCAGGAACACGACAATGAAGGGATGCCGCACGGCGCGGGCGACAAACTTCATGTAAAGCCCGTCACGCTTCGGCCCGTCCTCGACCATCGGCTTGGCAAACATCGCCCCCAGGGTCGGGGTGAAGACGAGCGCATAGATTAGCGAAGCCGACAATGTCGCAATCAAAGTGATCGGCATGTATTTCATGAACTCGCCGACCGTGCCCGGCCAGAACAGCAGCGGCGAGAACGCGGCCACGCGTGTCAGCGTCGCCGCCACCACGGGCCCGGCCATACGTTTCGCAGCCAGCGAGAACGCTTCTTTCCGCTCCATGCCTTCGCTCATCCGGCGTTCGGCAAATTCCGTCACGATGATGGCATCATCCACCAGCATGCCCACGGCCAGGATCAGGCTGAACAGCACCACGATATTGACCGTCAGTCCGGCCAGCGACAGCCCCAGGATCCCCATCAGGAACGAAGCCGGGATGGCGAAACCGATCAGCAACGACGCACGGCCCGATAGGGCGTAGAGAATGACGATGAAGACCAGGATCACGGCTGTCAGAACCGAGTTCTGCAGATCTCCCAGCAACTGGCGGATCGAGGTCGACTTGTCCTGGCTGAAGCTGATCACGGCCCCTTCGGGCAGCAGGTCCTTGTACGCGGTGGCGACCTCTTTGACCGCGTCAACGGTCTCGATCAGGTTCGCGCCGACACGCTTGGAAACCTCGATCGCAATCGCCGGCTGGCCATTGAGCCGGGTGATGGTCTCGGCATCCTTGAACGAGGCGCGGATGGAGGCCAGATCGCGGGCCCGCACCACGGCGTTCGAGCCTGCGATGATCGGCAGGTTCGCCACATCCTCGATGGTTTCGATCAGCAGCGGAACCTTGATCGAGTAACGGCCTTCATCGCCTTCCAGCGCGCCGGCGGCAACCACCGAGTTGGACGCATTGACGGCGCCGATCAACTGGTCAAGCTGCATGCCATAGGACGACAGTTTGACCGGATCGATGATCACCTCGACGAGATCGTCGCGCGCGCCCTGCAGATTTGCTTCCAGGACGCCGCTGACCTCTTCGAGCCGGTCCCTGAGTTCGCGCGCCGCGGTCGTCAGGGCGCGCTCGGGAACATCGCCGGCCAGTGTGACTACCAGCACCGGAAACTCAGAGATATTGACCTCGTTGACGGTCGGCTCATCCGCGCCTTGCGGCAGGTCCGGCTTGGCGTCGGACACCTTCGTGCGCACATCATCGAGCGCCTTGGCCAGATCGGCGCCGGCGTTGAATTCGATCAGCACGTTGCCGCCGCCCTGGTAGGCGGTCGACGTCATCTTCTTGATGCCGGTGATGTTCTTGAGCTTCGTCTCCATCGGACGAAGCAGCAACCGCTCGGAATCCTCGGGCGAAATACCCTGGTAGCCCATGCTGACATAGATCACCGGGATCTGGATGTCGGGCTCGGCTTCCTTCGGGATCGAGATATAGGCCATCGTCCCGGCGACGACGAGAAACAGCAGAACCGCGATGGTCAGCCGCGCGTTGCGGATCGCGACATCGACGAAGTTCATTGCTTCTGCTCCGCCACCCTGGCGGTCGCTCCGGTGATCATGCTCGAGTCAGCAGGCACCGCATTGACGGCCTCGCCATCACTGACCAGGTCCTGACCGGCAACGATGATCTTGGCGTCTTCCGGCACACCGCTCAGGATCAGACCTCCGGGCGTGTCGTCGATCAGGTCGATCGGCACGAACCCGACCGTTCCATCACCTTTCAGGATCCTGAGCCCGAGATTTCCCGCCGGATCCAGCGTCACCACCGAACGCGGCAGCTTGACCGCCCGCACGGCTTCGGACTTGACCATGATCTCGGCCGTCATGCCCGAGGGCACCTTGTTGTCGGGATTTGGAATGGCAACCTCGATCGGGAATGTCCGTGTCCCGGCCGTCGCTTCAAGACTGACATGCCGGACAGTTCCGGAGACAATCTCGCCGCTGATCAACCGCACATCGGCCTCGCGGCCGACGTTGACATGGGAGATCTCACGCTCGCTCACCTCTCCAAGCGCCACCACCGGATCAAGCTGCAGCAGAACCGCGGCAGCCTCTCCCGAGGGAAGCCAGCTGCCCTCTTCGACCTTGACCTGGTCAATCACGCCGGAAAACGGCGCGACGACCGTCAAGCGGTCGATTTCGGCCTGGGCCGTTTCAAGCTGCGAGCGCGCCGAGGCCAGAGCCGAACGGGCATTGTCCATCTGTGTTGTTGGCGCGATGCCGGTCTTGACCAGCCGCTCGACATTGTCGGCTTCCTTGCGCCGCTGATCCAGCAGCGCCTTTGCCGTGTCCACCATCGCCTGCTTCTCGGCGCCATCGAGCACCAGGATGACGTCGCCCGCCTGCACCCGGTCGCCCTTTTCCACCTTCAGCTCACCAAGAATTCCGGCGCTGCGGGTCGCAAGCGTTGTCCGCTTGTCCGGCGCCGTCACACCGGAAATCCGGATAATGCGGTTGTGCTGGATGAAGTCGGGCTCGATCACGGCGACCGTGCGCAGGGCCTTTTCGGTGGCCGGAGCGGCCCGTTCGGCCTTTGGCTCGTCACCTGACTCCTGCGCAGCGCTGCCGATCGACGAGAACTCGCCGGTCAGCACCCAGGCTGCAGAAACAGCCAGCACGACGAAAGCTGCGACGGTGTGAAACCTTGGCAATGCCATGATGAACCTGCTCTCAATTCAATAATGCGCAACGGCTCAGGTGAAGCCAGGCTAAATGCAACATCCACGTTGACCGGCGGTTTGCCGCAAACGGATGTCCGTATTTTCGGATATATAGTGACAGACGTCCGGTCAAAAAAGGACAGCAGTCAAGAAACTGCCGCCTGAAAGCCAATGTTTTGCCTCAGTGGCATCGTGGCAACAGATAGCACAGAGCCAATGTTTGCAGTAGAACCGCCCCGTCACCAAGCTGAACTTCAGCTTTTCGAAATATTAGGGATGACGCATAGTCTCGATCAGCTCGACATCGAATTCGCGGCAGATCTTGCGCACCCTTTCGTCCGGACACTGATCGGTGACGAACGTGTCGACCTGCTCGAGATGCCCGATGCGCACCGGCGCCGTGCGTTCGAACTTCGTTGAATCGGCCACCAGGATCACGTGGCGCGCATTGGCAATGATCGCTTGCGCCACCTTCACTTCGCGGAAATCATAGTCGAGCAGCGCCCCGTCCGGATCAATCGCCGAGGTGCCGATCACCGCGTAATCCACCTTGAACTGGCGGATGAAATCCACCGCCGCCTCGCCGACAATGCCGCCGTCGGAGGCGCGCACCACGCCACCGGCAATCACCACCTCGAACTGGGTAAAGGGCCGCATCCGGTTGGCAACATTGATGTTGTTGGTGATGATCATCAACGGCCCGTGCCGCAACAGCGCCTGGCTCACCGCTTCGGTAGTTGTCCCGATATTGATGAACAGCGATGCATTGTCGCCGATCAGTTTCGCGGCCGCCTCGCCGATGGTCTGCTTTTCATCTGCGGCAATCTTGCCACGCTGGGCATATTCCATGTTCTGTGTGCTCGACGGGATCACCGCCCCGCCATGGATGCGCATCAGCAATTGCCGTTCGCACAGATCGTTGAGGTCCTTGCGGATGGTCTGCGGCGTCACATCGAAGCGGGTCGCCAACTCGTCAACCAGAACCCTGCCCTCTGTCTTGGCAAGTTCGATTATTTCGGAGTGGCGCGGCGCAAGATACATCTGGATCGTCTTCCGAAGGTTGCAGGTTTCGCAACCAGTCTAAAACGAAAGAAACGAAAATCACAATACGCTTGCCGGTTTCGGCGCAGCTTGGCTTTGATCGTCAGAACCGGTCGGGCCGCACCACTTTCACATCGCTGATGGTGATCACGCCCATTTGCGGGCTGACAACATCGAAGATGTCGGTGAGAACCCGATCCAGATCTTCGGGGTCAAGCACCACAAGCACCATCACCATCTGACCGGCGTCGCCGATCATCCCTTCGCGGTCCCATTCCCCCTCCGATCCGGAGCCGGACAGCGCCGGAAACACCGTAAAGCCCTTGACCCCGGCCTCGGTCAGATGGCGCTGAACACGCTTGAGGATCGGCCGTTCGCAAATGATCTGGATCTGCTTCTTTGCAAATGTATGCATGGTGATCTCCTAGATTAGCCCGACGCCATCTGCGCCAACGCGATATAGGCGGGAATGCCGATGGTCAGGTTCATCGGAAAGGTAATGCCGAGCGACAGGGTCAGATAGATGGACGGTCTCGCCTCGGGAAGCGCCAGCCGCAGCGCGGCGGGCACGGCAATGTAGGAGGCGGAAGCACCAAGCACCATCAACAGCGCCACGCCACCGGTCGAAAGCCCGATCGCAAGCCCGGCACCAAGCGCGAAGACGGCGCCTATGTAAGGCATGATCAGGCCGAACAGCACCAGCCCCGGGCTCATGTGCTTCCACCCCGAGCGGATGCCGCGTCCGGCCACGGCGCCCATGTCGAGCAGAAACAGACACAGCACGCCCTTGAACGGATCGACGATGAAGGGAGCAATATCGGCGAGCCCCTTCGGTCCGGCCAGGAACCCGATCACGAAAGAACCGACCAGCACCACGACAGAAGAGTTGAGCATGACTTCGGTCAACAACCCTTCCTGACGCCCGCCGGGCTTGGCAGCAGCTTCGGATGCAGGTTTGCCGGCATGCGCCAGATAGAGCGCAACCAGGATGGCAGGCGTTTCCATCACCGCTGCAACGGCAACCAGGTAGCCTTCAAAACTCAGACCGGCGACCCGCAGCGCCTCGCCTGCAGCAACAAAGGTGACAATCGAGATCGAACCGTAATGGGCGGCAACCGCCGCGCGGTCGACCCGGTCCAGCCGCGCCATCACCGTGAGCAGGCCAAAAGCCACCAGCGGAATGAGCGCCGAAAGCACCATTCCTGCGACCAGCGCCAGCACGATGTCGATCCCAAGGCCATGCTCGGCGACAGCAATCCCGCCCTTGAAGCCGATCGCCAGCATCAGGTAGATCGACAGGGTCTTGGCTACAGCCTCCGGCAATGTCAGATGCGCGCCGGCGATCGTTCCCAGGAAGCCAAGCGCGAAAAACAGCACCGCCGGTGACAGCAGGTTCGCGCTTGCCAGCGCCAGAATGTCTTGCATGAAATGCCAATGCCCCTTGCCCAAGTAATCCGAGGTGCATGTAGGGCGCGCAGCCGTCTTGCACCAGTCAATGCCGGCAAGAACTTGATCGAAACCGTTCAGCTCTGTGACGAACGCCGCCGCAGGATGTCGGCAAAGAACAGGGCGGCATCATGTGGCCGGTCGATGTCGCGCGTGATCAGGCCCACGGCTCCCATGGTCGAGCCGGTATCGATCGGCAATTCGATGAACTCGCCTGACGCCAGTTCCGCCGCCACCACGCCGCGCGAAATGATCCAGATCGCATTGGTGGAGCGCAGGAAGGCGCGGCCGAAACTGTCTGACACCGTCTCCACCGCCTGCACCGGCGGCGCCATGCCCTGCTCCAGCATCACCCGCTCGACAAAGGGTTGGATGATCGACCCCGCCGGCGGCACCAGAACCGGGTAGCGGGAAAGGATGTCCGCCGCCACCTGCCTCTGTTTGGAAAGCGGATGCGTGTGGTGAACGATGAACACCACCCGGTCGCGGTAAAGCGGCTCGAAACGCAGGCTTGTCATGTTCTCGGGCGCCGGCATCCTGCCCATCACCAGGTCGAGATCACCCTTGCGCAACTGGTCAAGCAGCACCCGGTTTTCGCCGGTCGTCACCCTGAGCGGGCTTTTCAGCCCCGAATCCAGGAAATCGACCACGGCGCCAGGCATGATGGTGACGGATACCGTCGGCAGCGCACCGATGCGCACCGGGGGCCCCGCCACGGTGGCAACATTGGCCAGAGCCGCAATGCCGCCGCGCACCGCCGCCAGCCCCGAGCCGGCATGCGAAAGGAAGACCTCGCCCTGGTGCGACAGCTTGATGCCCCGGCCATCGCGCTCGATCAGCGCCGCGCCGACGATCTGCTCGAGCTCGCGTATCGTCCGCGTCACTGCCGGCTGGGTCAAAGACAGGGTGATCGCGGCGCGGCCGACGCTCTTCTGGCGCGCCACTTCGACAAAGGCTTCGAGATGCCGGATCTTGATGCGCCGGGATATATCCATATCAATTTCGCGATCATAACTGCGTCAAAAAATCATTATTCATTTCCATTCCAATATGTAAAGTGAAGGCTGAGACAAACAGGGAGGTTCTCGGGGTGGAAGCAAAATCCAAAGGCGAACAGACACGCCGTTCGGTCCTGGGTGACGCCCATGTGGACCGGGCGATTGCGGCAAAGACGCCCTTTGACGAACCTTTCCAGGATCTGATCACGACAAGCGCCTGGGAAGGCCTCTGGTCCCGTCCCAACTGGAGCAAACGCGACCGCTCGATCGTCACCATTGCGCTGCTGGCAGCCCTCGGCCATGAGGAAGAGGTCGCCATGCATGTTCGCGCCACAGCCAACACCGGCGCCACCGAAGACGACATCCGCGAGGCACTGATGCATGTGGCGATCTATGCCGGTGTGCCCGCAGCCAACACCGCCTTCCGCATTGCCAAACGAACCCTGGCCGAGATGAAGGCCGCTGAGGGAGGATCGAAGCCATGAAGAACAGCAGACCTCAAGCCGCGAATTATTTCCCCAGAGACCGGGCATGGCATCCCCAGGCCTACGCACCGGGCTACAAATCCTCGGTCCTGCGCGCGCCCCAGAGGCCGCTGATCGCCTTCGCCAACACGCTGTCTGAAACCACCGGTCCTGCCTTCGGGCACGACATGATCGGCCAGCTCGACAATGACCTGACACTCAACTTCGCCCAGCCCGGCATGAGCGCCATCGGCGAGCGCATTGTAGTTCAGGGTCGGGTGATGGATGAACGCGGACAGCCCGTTCCCAACGTCTTGCTCGAATTTTGGCAGGCCAATGCCGGCGGCCGCTACCGCCACAAGAAGGACAATTACCTGGCGCCGCTCGATCCGAACTTCGGCGGCTGCGGGCGGACAGTGACCGGTGGTGACGGCGCCTACGCCTTCCGCACGGTGCGCCCCGGTCCCTACCCCTGGCCGAACGGTCCCAACGACTGGCGTCCGGCGCACATCCACATCTCCGTCTTCGGTCAGGCCTTTGCCCAGCGCCTGATCACCCAGATGTACTTCGAGGGTGACCCCCTGATCCCGCGCTGTCCGATCGTCAAGACCATCAATGATCCGGCTGCCATCGACAAGCTGGTCGCACGGCTCGACATGGAATCCTCGGCGCCGATGGACTCGCTGACCTATCGCTTCGACATCATTTTGCGCGGCAGCCGCTCGACCCTGTTCGAAAACCGCTTGGAGGGCAACTGACATGACCAATGTTACACCGACACCGCTCTATCCCTTCAAGGAATCCCCGTCGCAAACCGCTGGTCCTTACGTCCATATCGGCCTGACGCCAAATTTCTGCGGCATCGAAGGCGTCTACGACCAGGATCTCGGCATCGCCATGGTCACCGACAAGACCAGGGGCGAGCGCATTACCGTCGAAGGCCGGGTCTTCGACGGCTCGGGAACACCGCTCAAGGACGTTCTGGTCGAGATCTGGCAGGCGGATGCCGACGGTCTCTACAACAGCCCCGCCGAGCCTCGCGGAACTGCCGATCCTGCTTTCACCGGCTGGGGACGCTGCGCTGCAGATCAGACCACCGGGCATTTCCGTTTCGAGACGATCAAGCCGGGCCGCGTTCCCTTTTCCGACGGTCGGTTGCAGGCGCCTCACATCAATATCTGGATCGTCGCCCGCGGCATCAATCTCGGTCTCAACACCCGGATCTACTTCGAGGACGAGGCCGAGGCCAACGCCACCGACCCGGTATTCGAACGCTTCGAACATCAGGACCGTGTGACGACACTGCTCGCCAAGGGCGGCAATGGCAAATACAGCCACGATATCCACCTGCAGGGCCCGCAGGAAACCGTCTTCTTCGACATCTGAGAGAGAAATCCATCATGGCGCAATTCATGACGCTGCCCGACGCGGTGGCGCAGAATCTGAAATCCGGCGACACCGCCGCCTTTGAAGGCTTCACCCACCTCATCCCGCATGCCAGCGCGCATGAGGCGATCCGGCAAGGCATCAAGGACCTGACGCTGGTGCGCATGACGCCAGACGTCGTCTACGACCAGCTGATCGGCGTCGGCGCGGTGCGCAAGCTGATCTTCTCCTATGCCGGCAATCCCGGCGTCGGCCTGCTGCGGCGGCTGCGCGATTCGGTGGAAAACGGCTGGCCGCACAAGATCGAGATCGAGGAACATTCCCACGCCGCCATGGCCAATGCCTATGAGGCCGGCGCTGCCGGTCTGCCGTTTGCCGTCTTCCGCGGCTACAAGGGCGCGGGCCTTCCGAGCGTCAACAAGAACATCCGCTCGGTCACCTGCCCCTTCACCGGCGAGGAACTGGCAGCGGTTCCGGCGATCCGCCCCGACGTCAGCTTCATCCACGCTCAGAAGGCCGATCGCAAAGGCAATGTGCTGATCGAGGGCATTGTCGGCGTACAGAAGGAAGCGGTGCTCGCAGCCAAGCGCTCTGTCGTCACCGTCGAGGAAATCGTCGACGATCTCGACGCCCATCCCAATGCCTGTGTTCTGCCCGGCTGGGCCGTGACCGCCATCAGCCTCGTGCCCGGCGGCGCCCACCCCTCCTATGCGCACGGCTATTATTCCCGCGACAACGCCAGCTATATCGCCTGGGACAAGATCGCGGCAGATCGCGACACCTTCCTCGCCTGGATGAAGGACAATGTTCTCGACGCCAAGCCGGAAGATTTCGCCGACCGGATCAAACATCTCAGGAGCGCGGCATGAGCGACAACGATTTCACCTCCAATGAAATGATGACCATTGCGGCCTCCCGCGCCTTGAAGAACACCGATGTCTGCTTCGTCGGCATCGGCGCGCCCTCGGCGGCCTGCAACATCGCGCGCCTGACCCATGCGCCCGACGTGACCCTGATCTATGAAAGCGGCACCATCGGCACCGCGCCGAATGTCCTGCCGCTCTCCATCGGCGATGGCGAGCTTTGCGACACTGCGGTCACCACCGTCTCGGTGCCGGAGATGTTCCGCTACTGGCTGCAGGGCGGACGCGTTACCGTCGGCTTTCTCGGTGCCGCCCAGATCGACCGCTTCGGCAACATCAACACCACCGTCATCGGCGACTATGACGCGCCGAAAACCCGCTTGCCCGGCGGCGGCGGTGCGCCCGAAATTGCCTCCTCCTGCGGCGAGATCTTCATCACGCTGAAGCAGTCCAGGCGCGCAATGGTCGACAAGATCGACTTCTTTACCAGCTTTGGCCATGGCGAAGGTGGAGATCACCGCGAACGCCTGGGGATTACCACCAAGGGACCAACCTTGATGGTTACAGACCTTGCGGTCTGGAAGCCCGATCCGGTAACACGTGAGTTCACCGTGGTCTCCATGCACCCCGGCGTCACGCGCGAAATGGTTCAGGCCGAATGCGGCTGGACCGTGCGCTTCGCCGAGCAGCTTGAAGAAACCCCGGCCCCGACCGAGACCGAGCTGAAAACGCTGCGCGATCTCAATGCCCGCACCAAAGCCGCCCATTCCGGCGGCAAATCTGGAGAAGCAGCCTGATGGCCGACGCATTTATCTGTGACTATGTCCGCACCCCGATTGGCCGCTTTGGCGGCGCCCTTTCCAGTGTCCGCGCCGATGATCTGGCTGCGGTTCCGCTCAGGGCGCTGAAGGAGCGCAACGGGTCCGTCGACTGGGACGTGATCGAGGAAGTCTATTACGGCTGCGCCAACCAGGCCGGTGAAGACAACCGCAATGTCGCGCGCATGGCCACCCTGCTCGCAGGCCTGCCGGTCTCGGTGCCGGGCACCACGCTCAACCGCCTCTGCGGTTCGGGCATGGACGCCGTTCTGGCCGCCTCCCGCATCATCAAGTCGGGCGAAGCCGAACTGGTCATCGCCGGTGGCGTCGAAAGCATGTCGCGCGCACCCTTCGTCATGCCCAAGGCTGACACGGCCTTCTCGCGCAATGCCGAAATCTACGACACCACCATCGGCTGGCGCTTCGTCAATCCGGCGCTGAAGGCCCAGTATGGCGTCGATTCCATGCCGGAAACCGGCGAGAACGTCGCCGAGGACTTCAACATCAGCCGCGAAGACCAGGACGCCTTCGCCCTGCGCAGCCAGACCCGAGCCGGCAAGGCACAGTCGTCCGGCCGTTTCGCCAAGGAGATCGTTGCGGTCAACATCCCGCAGCGCAAGGGCGATCCGGTTGTTGTCGACACCGACGAACATCCGCGTCCGCAGACCACGATCGAGCAGCTGGCCAAGCTCAAGGCCCCGTTCCGCGCAGGCGGCAGCGTCACTGCCGGCAACGCCTCCGGCGTCAATGACGGCGCGGCGGCCCTGATCATTGCCAGCGAAGCAGCTGCAAAGAAGCACGGCCTCACCCCCATCGCCCGCATTCTCGGTGGCGCGACCGCCGGTGTTGACCCGCGCATCATGGGCATCGGCCCGGCGCCCGCATCGCAGAAACTCTGCGCACGGCTTGGCCTCAAGCCCTCCGATTTCGGCGTGATCGAACTCAACGAAGCCTTCGCCAGCCAGGGCATCGCCGTGCTTCGCGAGCTCGGCCTGCAGGAAGATGCCGATCACATCAATCCGAATGGCGGCGCTATCGCGCTCGGCCACCCGCTTGGCATGTCCGGCGCCCGCATCACCGGCACCGCAGCACTTGAACTGGCTGTCCGCAACGAGAAGCTGGCGCTTGCCACCATGTGCATTGGCGTCGGCCAGGGCATCGCCATCGCTCTCGAGCGAGTCTGAGATGACAGCTGGCGGACAGACATGGACGGCCGGTCTGTTCAAGGACCGTGAAATCGTCGAGCGGTTTTCCGACGATGCGATGTTCGCCAGCTTCTCCCGCTTCGAGCGGGCACTGATCAGCGGCCTTGCCAGGGCGGGATTGGTTACGCCCGGCGATGCCACGCAGCTGATCGAGCAGATCGCAAGCTTTCAGCCTGACGTCGCGGCAATCGCCGAAGCCGGTCTCCGCGACGGCGTCTCCGTGCCCGAATATGTCCGCCAGCTGCGCGCTCATGTGTCGGGGCCGGCAAAATCCATGCTCCACCACGGCGCCACCAGCCAGGACCTGATGGACACCGCCACGGTCGAGGCGCTGGCCTCCGTCAATGCCATTCTGGCGCAAAGGCTTGAAACCCTTCTGGGCCAGCTATCCGAGCTTTCCGCCCGCAACGGTTCCAACACGCTCCACGCCATCACCCGGATGCAGCCTGCGATCCCGTTTCAGACAGCTGACCGGATTGCCGCCTGGCGTCACCCGCTGCAATCCCTGCACGACCGTATGCCGGCCCTGTCCGAGCAGACACGGCTGCTGCAATTGGGGGGCGCGGTCGGTGACCTTCAGGCCCTGGGCGAGAACGCGCAGATGGTTGCCGAAACGATTGCCGGCGAACTCGGCCTGCGCTGGCCGGGCCACAGCTGGCACGCCGACCGCAGCCCGGTGCTGGCTCAGGCAAACTGGATGTCGGAGCTGACTGGCGCGCTTGGCAAGATAGGCCAGGACGTGGCGCTGATGGCGCTGCGCGGCAGTGACGATATCCAGCTTTCCGGCGGCGGATCGTCTTCTGCAATGCCGCACAAGCAAAACCCGGTCACCGCCGAACGGCTGGTCACGCTGGCGCGCTACAATGCCACACTGGTTGCCGGCATGCACCAGGCACAGGTTCACGAGATGGAGCGCTCCGGCGCTGCCTGGATGCTGGAATGGATGATCCTGCCGCAGATGTGTGAAACCGCAGGTGTCAGCCTGACAGCCGCCTCCGCACTGATCGGCTCAATCAAAGAGATGGGAAAACCCGCATGAAGAAATTGTCCACCCAGGTTTGCATCATTGGCGCCGGGCCATCCGGCCTGCTGCTCGGGCAATTGCTGCACAATGCCGGAATTGAAACCATCATTCTCGAGCGCTCCAGCCTCGATCATGTTCTCTCCCGGGTCCGCGCCGGCGTGCTCGAACAGGGAACTGTCAACCTGCTGGAACAGGCCGGCGCCGGCGCCCGCATGCATGCCGAAGGCCTGCCGCATGACGGCTTCGCCATTACCAGCGAAAACGACACCCACCGCATCGACCTGGCCAAGCTGACCGGCGGCAAGAACGTCATGGTCTACGGCCAGACCGAGGTCACAAGGGATCTGGTCGAGCGCCGCAAACAGACCGATGGCATCAGCAAATACGAGGTTGCCGATGTCGAGCTTCACGATATCGACAGCGACAAGCCGCATGTGACCTGCAGCATCGAGGGCGAAGCCGTCCGTATCGATTGCCGCTTCATCGCCGGCTGCGACGGCTTCCACGGCGCCAGCCGCCGATCGGTGCCCGATGATGCCATCCGCACCTTCGAGAAAGTCTATCCCTTTGGCTGGCTTGGCATTCTTGCCGATGTTCCGCCCGTCAGCCATGAGTTGATCTATGCCAGCCACTCGCGCGGTTTCGCACTCTGCTCGATGCGGTCGAACACCCGCAGCCGCTACTATATCCAGTGCAATTCCGATGACAGCATAGAGGCCTGGTCGGATGACGAGTTCTGGACCGAACTCCGCCGCCGGCTGCCGCCGGAAACTGCCGAAGCGATGATCACCGGGCCCTCCTTCGAGAAATCGATCGCGCCCTTGCGCTCTTTTGTTGCCGAGCCCATGCGTTTTGGCAGCCTGTTTCTCGTCGGCGATGCAGCCCACATTGTCCCCCCGACGGGCGCCAAGGGCCTCAACCTCGCAGCCTCCGACGTGAACTACTTGTTTGAGGGATTGCGCGGCCATTTCCTCGACAGCGACACGGCTCTGCTCGATGCCTATTCCGAACGCGCCCTGTCTCGGGTCTGGAAAGCGGTCCGCTTCTCCTGGTGGATGACGACGATGCTGCACCGTTTCCCCGATCAGGCGCCTTTCGACGCGCGGATCACCGAGACGGAGCTCGCCTACACGCTCGAATCCGAAGCGATGAAAACCGCGCTCGCGGAAAACTACATCGGCCTGCCATACTGAAGCCGATTTTCGCACGTTTGTTCAGCTTGCATTCAGCAGACTCTGGCAATGGTGTCGCCACTATTGTCGTTCCAGCAGCAGGTTGACCCCATGAAGACCACTGTCTCCCTTGCCCCCCGGGCTGCCGCCCTCGCCGCGGCGCTGATCGCCGCAGGCTTGTTCTCCGCTGCCCCCGCTCTTGCCGACCAGTATCGCGGCCAGCGCATGGTTGTCGTCGACATCAATGGCGAATTGATGCGCGACATTCCCGAGGCCGGATCCGTGCGCATTGTCCTCGACAACCGGGGACGCAGGCTGCTTGTCGACAATTGGGACCAGGTCATTGGCCTCGAGATCCCGGCCTGGCAGTATCAGGGACAAAGCAGCATCATCGAGCGCGGCGCCGAACGCCGGATGGATGCGTCCCGTTTTCCGGAGCGGCCCTTGCCGCCGCGTCAGCAGGTCTCGCGCGACCCCTTTCCCGAGGCGCCCCGTGCCCGCATCGAGCGCCGTGACCTCAATCCTACCACCGGCACAGTGCCCACCCGGCCGAAAATCATAGAAGTTCCGGCTGCCGAGGACCCGGCGCCCCGCGAACAGCAGGCGCAACCCGCGGCGAAAACGCCAAAGCTGGCAAAGGCCCAGGTCACAGCACTTCAGGTCTATCTCGACCGCAACGGCATATCCCCCGGCGTGATCGACGGCCGCATGGGCTCGAATGTCAGAAAGGCGCTGGCTGCCTGGTTCGAGGCGACAGGCGAGCGTATTGACCCTGCCGACACCGACCTGATCGTCAGCCGTCTGGCAGCCGACGGCGGCCTCGCCTTTGCCACCTACACCATCACCGCGGAAGACGCCGCCGGCCCGTTCGTCGCCTCGATCCCGTCTGACTACGCCGAAAAGGCAAAGCTGGAGCGCATGTCCTATACCTCCACCCTGGAGATGCTGGCGGAGCGCTTCCACATGGATGAGGCCTATCTCAGGCAACTCAATCCGGATGTCGATTTCAGCCTGCCCGGCGTTCAGATCAAGGTCGTCGCAACCGGCAGCGAAAAGACCGGAAAGGTTGCCCGCATTGTCGCCGACAAGGGCAAGAAACAGGTTCGCGCCTATGATGCTGCCGGCAAGCTGCTCGCCGCTTATCCAGCCACCATCGGCTCGACCGACACGCCGTCTCCCTCCGGCGAGGTCACCATCGAGCGCGTGGCGCCCAATCCCGGCTACACCTACAATCCCAAGATCAATTTCAAACAGGGCAACAACGACAAGATCCTGCAGGTTCCGCCCGGGCCGAACGGTCCCGTCGGCAGCATGTGGATGGCGCTGTCCAAGCCCACCTACGGCATCCACGGCACTCCGGAGCCGTCCACCATCGGCAAGACCCAGAGCCATGGCTGCGTGCGACTGACCAATTGGGATGCAGCAGAACTGGCCGGCATGGTGAAGCCCGGCGTCACCGTGAGCTTCATCGAGTAGGGCGCCCGCACGGAGGCCACATGCGCGCATGCTTGTAAGCCTTGCCAAACAACCAGCTAGAGCGCGTTTCGGAATCAGCTTCCAAAGACAGCTTCAGAAACCGCATCAACCGCCGACAAGACAACAGCGAAGGCTGTCAGCGGTGCTGATCGACCAGGATAGGGTTGCCGTCAGGGTCCCTGATCAGGAAGCTGCCCGGGCCGGTCGCAGCCTCGTCGGCTTCGGCCTCGAAGGCAATGCCGTTGCTCTTGAGCTGCTTTTGCAACTCCCGCACGTCGGTGAACTGCTCGAGCGGTGTGGCGCTCTCGCTCCAGCCCGGATTGAAGGTCAGCATGTTCTTCTCGAACATGCCCTGGAACAACCCGATGACGCAGCCGCCATTGTGCAGGATCTGCCACCCCTGCTCCGCGTCGCCGCCGAACACCGTGAAACCAAGCTTCTCGTAAAACGCACGTGACGCGGCCAGATCCTTGACCGCCAGGCTGAGTGAAAACGCACCAAGCTGCATTGCATTGCTCCTCTGCAACAACCCAAGGACCGCATACTAGCTTATCTTGAAAATGGAGCCAGAGGCTTGGGTTTCAGCCTTCAAAGACAGCTGGAGTGCCCAGGTCCGGCTCTGGAGGAAATCACCCAGAGGGCGGCTCGCCAAAGGAGGCAATCAGTTCCGCAACCTCATCCGGTTTCTGGTGGCAGATCCAGTGGTCGGCGTCTGCAACATGCCGCACGGTCAGATCGGCGGCATAGTCCTCCAGTCCTTCGATGCAGGCAGGCAGCAGAGCGGTGTCATCATCCCCCCAGATCAGCAGATGCGGACAGCGCACCTGCAACCTGTCCTTCGAGAGCGCGGGAACATCTGTCAAAGCCACGCCCGGTTTCGCGACCTTGAGCGGCGAGGCCCGGTACCAGTTGATCATGCCCCGCATCCGGCCGGGCCGTGACCATTCCGCCTTGTAGAGTTTCTGCCTTTCGGGCGTCATCCAGCCGAGATCCATCTTCGCCGAGAACAGTTTCAGCAGCGCGCCAAAATCATTCGCCGCCAGCTTCTCTTCTGAACCTTCCGCCCGAAGGTAGAGAATATATTGCGAGGCGCTGGTCTGCGCGCCTCCTGCGGCCAGCTCGCGCTGGAAAGGGGCTGGATGCACCCCGTTGATGATGACCAGCCGCGACACCAATACCGGCTCGAACATCGCCAGCCCATAGGCTACGGCCGCGCCCCAGTCATGGCCGACCACCGTCGCCGGTCCGCCCAGATGATCAATCAGCGCCACCATGTCGCCGACCAGCTCGCGCAAAGTATAGGCCTCGACCTCGGCCGGCGCCCAGCTCTGGCCAAATCCGCGCTGGTCGGGCGCGATACAGCGGAAGCGATCAGCCAGCCTTTCCGCCACCTCGGACCAGGCCGCGCTATATTCGGGAAAGCCGTGCAAAAACAGCAACACCGGCTGATCCGCATTGCCCCATTCGAGATAGTGGAAGGAATGACCGTTCAGCTCGACGGTGCGGTGTGTTGCGTTGGCCATCAAGCCCCTCCCCGAAGCCGTTTGCGGATGATCCGGCTCAACAGCGTTGGGCCGTCCATCGTATCTCCCCCGCGGATCCTGCACCAGTGCCGGCCAATTGCCTAGCTCAGCGTCCGCCGCACTGCGTCGCGCCAGCCTTCGAGCTTGGCATTGCGGGTCTCGTCATCCATCTGCGGCTTGAACTGGGTGTCGAGCGCCCAGGCCTTGGCGAAATCTTTCTGCTTCGGCCACACACCGGCGCGCTGCCCGGCAAGCCAGGCCGCGCCCAGCGCCGTGGTTTCGAGGATCGTCGGGCGGTCCACCGGCGCGTCGAGAATGTCGGCCAGTCGCTGCATGGTCCAGTCCGAGGCGACCATGCCGCCATCCACGCGCAGAACCGTATCGGCGTCCGAGCTCTTCCAGTCCTTGTGCATCGCGTCGAGCAGGTCGCGGGTCTGGTAGCAGACCGCCTCAAGTGCTGCGCGGGCAAACTCCGCAGGGCCGGTGTTGCGGGTCATGCCGTAAATCGCACCGCGCGCGTCCGCATTCCAATGCGGCGCGCCAAGGCCGGTAAACGCCGGCACCAGATAGACATCCTGCGTCGGGTCGGCTTCCGCTGCCAGATCGCCTGAATGTTCGGCCTTCTTGATCACCTTGATGCCGTCGCGCAGCCATTGCACCGCTGCACCCGCAATGAAGATCGAGCCTTCGAGCGCATAGGTGACCTTGCCGTCAAGCCGGTAGGCGACGGTGGTCAACAGCCGGTTCTTTGACCGCACCAAGTCCTCGCCAGTGTTGAGCAGCGCAAAACAGCCGGTACCATAGGTCGATTTCAGCATGCCGGGTTCGAAACAGGCCTGGCCGATGGTTGCTGCCTGCTGATCGCCGGCCACGCCCAGGATCGGAATTTCCGCGCCGAACAGGCTCTTGTCGGTGATGCCGAAATCCGCGGCGCAATCCTTGACCTCCGGCAGCATCTCCGCCGGAATCTCGAGGATCTTCAAAAGCTCCGCGTCCCACTCCTGCGTGCCGATGTTGAACATCAGCGTGCGCGACGCATTGGTCGCGTCGGTGACAAAGGACTTGCCGCCGGTCAGCCGCCAGATCAGGAAACTGTCGACGGTACCAAAGCACAATTCGCCGCGTGCCGCCCGTTCCCGCGCACCGTCCACATTGGATAGCATCCACGACAGCTTGGTGCCGGAGAAGTAGGGATCAAGCAGCAGTCCAGTCTTGGCCGTAAAGGTCTTCTCCAGGTCCTGACGCTTGAGCTGGTCGCAATAGGAGGATGTGCGCCGGTCTTGCCAGACGATCGCGTTATGGATCGGCTTGCCGCTGTCGCGCTCCCACACCACCACGGTCTCGCGCTGGTTGGTGATGCCGATGCCGGCGATGTCCGAGGCCTCGACACCGGCCTCTTTCAGCGCCTGCTTGACCGACCAGACCACGGTGTTCCAGATTTCTTCCGGATCATGCTCGACCCAGCCGGACTGCGGATAGAACTGGGTGAATTCCTTCTGGCCGACGCCGGCGATCCGCATCTCACCATCAAAAACGATGGCGCGGCTCGAGGTGGTTCCCTGGTCGATCGCGAGAATATATCCGCTCATTCTGTCCTCCAATTCCGCCCCCATATGAAACGGATTCGCTGCCGGCGCAAAGCCCCTCACCCGAAAGCCGGCCCTCAGGCTGCGCGGGCGTCCGCCATGTAGGCTTCAAGGGCTGTAACCTGCGCCGCGTCGAGACGAAGCCCGCGCTTGGTGCGCCGCCAGATCACGTCTGCCGCTTCCATCGCCCATTCATGAGAGATCAGGTAATCCACTTCCAGCGCATGGAGGCCGTAACCGAAATGCTGCCCCAGGTCCTCTTGGCTCCTGGCTTCTCCCAGGAGCTTCCACGCGCAAGTGCCATATTGGCGGACATAGCGGCGGGCCTGATGCGGGTCGAGGAACGGGTAATCGGCCTGCAGCCGCGCCACCTGGTCGTCAAACCCGTCGGGCGGAAAATCGCCGCCCGGCAGCGCGGCCCTGTGAGTCCACGGCGCGGACCTCTTGCCAAGGCGATCTTCGATCAGCTCCAGCATCGATTCCGCCAGCTTGCGCGCAGTGGTAATCTTGCCGCCAAAGATGTTGATCAGCGGCGCACCGTCGGCGGGGTCAGGCTTGAGCACGTAGTCGCGCGTCGCTTCCTGGGCTTCCGACGCCCCGTCATCATAGAGCGGCCGCACCCCCGAATAGGTCCAGACGATGCTGTCGCGCTCGACCGGCTTGGCGAAATACTCGCTTGCCGCCGCGCACAGATAATCGATCTCGCTATCGGTGATCACCACGTCCTTCGGATCACCGGTGTAATCCTGATCCGTGGTTCCGATCAGGGTGAAATCCTCTTCATAGGGCAGCGCGAAGATGATCCGGCCGTCGCCGTTCTGGAAGATATAGGCGCGGTCATGATCGTGCAGCTTCGGCACCACGATGTGACTGCCCTGCACCAGCCGCACATTGTGCGCGTCATTGCGCCCGACAACGCCCGACAGGATCCGGTCCACCCACGGGCCGCCGGCATTGACGATCAGGCGCGCCTTCACCGTTTCACTGACGCCGGTCGTCCGGTCCCTGATCCGGACCTCCCAGAGGCCGTCCTTGCGCTCGGCAGACACCACCTCGGTCCGGGTGCGAATCTCGGCGCCGCGGTCGGCCGCGTCGCGAGCATTGAGCACCACCAGCCGTGCATCATTGACCCAGCAGTCGGAATACTCGAATCCCTTTGAGAACAGCGGCTTGAGCGGCTTGCCTACCGGCGAGGACTTGAGATCCACCGTCGTGGTGCCGGGCAACAGCTTGCGGGTGCCGATGTGATCATAGAGGAACAGGCCGAGCCTGAGCAGCCATGCCGGTCGCATGTCCTTGTGGTGCGGCAACACGAATCTGAGCGGCCAGATGATGTGCGGCGCATTCGACAGCAGCACTTCGCGCTCGCTCAGCGCTTCGCGCACCAGCCGGAATTCATAATATTCAAGATAGCGAAAGCCGCCATGTATCAGCTTGGATGACCAGGACGATGTGCCCGAGGCCAGGTCATTCATCTCGGCCAAAAACACCGAATAGCCGCGGCCGATGGCGTCACGGGCAATGCCACATCCGTTGATGCCGCCGCCAATGACGAAAACATCATAGACTTTGTCCTGCGCCATTGGCCTCTCCGCTCATGCAACAAGCTGAGGTTTTTTTGTAATTCGAAACAATTGCGAATGTCAAAAGAAAACAAACGAAAGCGAAACAATCGCTCACATCTGTGCACAGGCTTTCACAGTACTGCCTCGGCGATCAGCAGCCACAGCCCTGTTGTGGCCGCAGCCAGCGCCGTGCCCAGCGTCATCGAACTCGACGCCAGCCGTTGCCCGGTGCCAAGACGGCTGGCGATCAGCCAGCTGTTGACGCCGGCAGGCAGGGATGCCGCGGCGACGACGACCTTGGCCTGAAGCTCCGGAAGGCCGAGCACCAGCGCCATGCCCAGCGCCACCGCCGGCATCAGCATCAGTTTCAAAGTCACCAGCGATAACGCCTGTGGCACCTGCCCGCGAATGCCGTAGCCGCGCAGCGACACCCCCATGGCAAACAGCGCCACCGGGCCGGCGACCCCGCCGAGGCTGCCGATCACCCGGTCGGCAACCCGCGGGATCTCAAGGCCGGACATCCGCACGATGAAGCCGCAGAGGATCCCGACGATCAGCGGATTGGAGAAAAGCTGACGCAGGAACCCCGTCAGCAGCGCCATCATTGACTTGCCACCCGTGCCGGCGCCGTCGCGTTTGAGCGCCCATTCGAACAGGATGACCGAGGCTGCCATCATGATCGGCAAGTGAATGGTGACGATCTGCGACAGGATCGCCAGGCCATCCTCGCCATAGACACCGGTGATGAACGGCAGTCCCAGCAGCACCAGATTGGAAAATCCGGCTGTCACCCCGGCGACAACCCCGGAGCGTGCATCGCGCCCGAAGCCGGCGCGTATGATCAGATGTGCCGACACCCAGGTGACCAGCACGGAGGTGAAATAGGCAGCCCACACCGCCCAGGGCGCACCATGGTCAAAACTCGCCGTGGCGATAATCCGAAACAGCAACAGCGGAACCGCGATGGTGAACACGAAATCCGAAAGCCCGTCGCCGGTTTCCGGCTTGAGCACCCTGAGCGCCGCCGCCCCATAGCCAATGGCAATCAGCGTGAAGACAACAAGAATGGTTTCGGCAAAGGGAGGCATCAGGGGAGACTCGGGATACATGGCGGGACCCTGTTCATAGACCGTGCAGCCGGGCACGCAAAGCGCCGGGCTTGATTAATGCTGGCGACGTGGGTTCGGGGCTTGCTGTGGGGTTGGTGCCAGCGGCGGCCAAAAGACCCCTCCCCAACCCCTCCCCACAGGTGGGAGGGGCTAACCCGGCCGCGCCTGTCTTCGTATCCCTGCGCTTTCAACGACACGGGACTTCCTGTCTGGAACTGGAACGACCCGCACACTAGCCCCTCCCCCTTGTGGGGAGGGGTTGGGGAGGGGCATTTATTGGCGTTGTACGCACTCGTTCGAGATGCGATGTTGCCTTTCGCCCCTGCCGCACGGCACCACCCCCTTTTCCCCGCTTGAAGCCCTTCTCCATTGCCGCTAGGGATTTCGGGCCATTGTTACAGGACCGATCCGACATGCCCGCTTTTGCCCGCTTTACCGCTCTTGCCCAATCGCTGCCACCGACCGTGCCGTTTGTCGGGCCGGAGACCCAGGAGCGGGCGCGCGGGGCGGAGTTTGAGGCGCGGCTTGGCGCCAATGAGAACGGGTTTGGTCCGGCGCCGTCGGTGATCGAGGCGATCACGCGTGAGGCTCAGCTGAGCTGGCGCTATGCGGATTCGGAAAACCATGATCTGCGCGCGGGCCTTGGCGCGCATCTGGGCCTGGCGCCCGAGCGGGTGGTGGTCGGCGAAGGCATCGACGGGCTGTTGGGGCTCATCGTGCGGCTGATCGTCGAGCCCGGCACCCCGGTTGTCACCTCGCTCGGCGCCTATCCGACCTTCAATTTTCATGTCGCAGGCTTTGGCGGCAGGCTTGTCACCGTGCCCTACCGCGATGACCACGAGGATCTCGATGCGCTGCTCGACGCCGCCCGCCGCGAGAATGCGCCGCTGGTCTATCTCTCCAATCCCGACAACCCGATGGGCACCTGGCATTCCGCAGAAGCGGTGACCGCCTTCGCCCGCGCCCTGCCCGAAACCACCATGCTGGTGCTCGACGAAGCCTATGGCGAAACCGCGCCGGCTGCCGCCCTGCCCGCAATATCCACGCTTGCCGACATGGCCAACGTGCTGCGCTTCCGAACCTTCTCCAAGGCCTATGGCCTCGCCGGCCAGCGGGTCGGCTATGTCTTTGGCGTCGAGGACAGCGTGGCCATGTTTCACCGCGTGCGCAACCATTTCGGCGTCAACCGGCTGGGCCAGGCCGCAGCCCTGGCGGCGTTGAATGATCAGGACTGGCTCGCCCATGTGCTGGCCCAGGTCTCGGCATCCCGCGACCGGATCGCGGCCATTGCAGAAGGCCATGGTTTCAAGCCGATTGCCTCGGCCACCAATTTCGTTACCGTCGATTGCGACCGTGATGCCGCTTACGCCAAGGCAATTCTTGATGGGCTGGTCAGCCGCGGCGTCTTCATCCGCATGCCCGGCGTGGCACCGCTCAACCGCTGCATCCGCATTTCGACAGGCCCCGAACCCGAGATCGATCTGTTCGAGAAAACACTCGCAGAGGTCGTGGCGGAACTGGGCTGACCCGGGACCAACCTTATCAAACAAAAAGGCCGCGATCGACCAATTCCGGTCAATCGCGGCCTATCTGAAAGCCTCTCCGGTTTGTCCGGAGCTATGGCTCTCGCCTCGTTCCCCTCGAGGTAAGATCGTGAGTATCGTGGCCTGGGAATGCCCGTCTGGACACCCTGCCCTGCAAGCGCCTTGCCGGCGCAATGTCGGGACCAGAGCCCGGTTCAATGCATGGTCATCCATTCGCGTGCAGCGCGCAGCGCCGCGGCAAGTTCGGCCTTGCTCATGCTTTCAGCCAGTTCGGCGCGCAATGTAGCCGCCCGGTCGGAGCCCTTGATTGCCGCAATGTTGAGCCACTTGTGCGCTGCGATGAAGTCGACTTCGCATTCGCGTCCAGTCGCATACATCAGGCCCATTTCGCAGAAAACGTCTGCCTTGGCTTCGCCGCCGATGAGTGCCTGGTCGTGATCGTGAATTTCATAACGTGCCATTTTTTCAGTCCCTGTAAAAAGTTTGGTTTCGTTGTCCCTGTCAGCTCCTGAGAAGCCGTCGTTGCATGTGGTCGTCCGGTTTGGTCCGGCGCTGTCTTGTTGGATTGAAGTGTGCCGTTATCGATTAAAAAGCGCGTTAAATTGCATGCTTAACTGGAAGCGAACAAAGTCCAAAGGCTTGGTAAATTTGGGATTTTGTTAAACATCGAAGCCGTTGCGTTCCGGCGGGAGCGGCTGAAATCGGCAATTTCAGGCCCGCCAAAAAAGTTACGAACGGCTAACCAAGGATACATCGCATTTTCTGAAAATCTGATCCGGCCTGTCAAAAACGCGCTCACTTCGCCGTCAGGCAGAGCCCGATGCGGCAGCAATCAAATCCCTCAGAAATGGCAGTTTACCTTTACGTAAAGTCGAGTTAAGTAAGAAACGCGCTTGAGGAAGCGCTCATACCCTGGGAGGAATATCATGATCCGTACACTGATTACCGCTGGCGCACTCATTGCTGCCATGGCCGCACCGGCACTGGCCGATCCGATCGAGGGCAACTGGAAGACAAAGAGCGGCGAGACCGCGGCGATCTCCAGCTGCGGTGGCTCCTACTGTGTGACTCTGAAGACCGGCAAGCATTCAGGCAAACGCATCGGCAAGATGAAGGGCAGCGCCGGAAGCTATTCCGGCACCATCACAGATCCGTCAAACGACAAGACCTACAAGGGGTCCGCGTCGATTTCGGGCAAGACCATGAAGATGAAGGGCTGCGTGCTGGCCGTGCTGTGCCGCTCGGAGAACTGGTCGAAACTGTAAGTCAGGCAGAAATCTGAAGACTGAGAGGCCCGCCCAGGTGACCTGGTGCGGGCCCTTTTTCTATGCGAACTACCGCGCCGTCTGGCCGAACAGAACCTTTTGCGCATCCTTGTCGTCGGCCAGATTCTTGCGGTACTCGATGCCGATGCTGCAGCCTTTTTCAACAGCCGGACGCGCCATCAGGGTCTCGAACCAGCGCTTGAGGTTGGGAAAATCCGCGAGATCCTGCCCTTGTCTCTCGTAGGATCTGGTCCACCCGATCGAAGCCATGTCCGCAATCGAATAATCGCCTGCCAGAAACTCCCGGTCGGCCAGTCGCCGGTCCATCACGCCGTAAAGCCGGTTGACCTCACTGGTGTAGCGTTCGATCGCGTAGGGCACCTGCTCGGGTGCGTATTGCCGGAAATGGTGCGCCTGCCCGGCCATCGGCCCCAGCCCTCCCATTTGCCAGAACAGCCATTGATCGACTTCCGTGCGCGCACGCTCCTGCGCAGGATAAAAACGCCCGAACTTGCGGCCGAGAAATTGCAGGATGGCGCCGGATTCAAACACCGAGATCGGCTCACCGTCCGGTCCCTCGGGATCAATGATCGCAGGCATCCTGTTGTTGGGCGCAATCGCCAGGAACGACGGCTCGAACTGCTCGCCCTTGCCGATGTTCACGTATCGGACCTCGTAGGGAACGCCCAGCTCCTCCAGCATGATCGTGATTTTCCAGCCATTGGGGGTCGGCCAGTAATAAAGTTCGATTGCTTTGGTCTGGGTGGTCATCGCCATGTCTCTTGTCACCTCTCCTGTCGCCAAACACTGCCATGCGTTCGTGCCACTCTAGCATTGTCGAACAGCATATCCACGGGTTCAAACCGGCAGCCACCCCGAGGCTGCACAAGCATGACAAGCACCATATCCTGTCGCTGACGGGCCCGAGCGCCATCGGGGAGGCGAAATGCTGTCAAGAAGCGCATGAGCTAATGCAGGTCAGGAGCTCACCAGCAGCGGGCTGTCTGACACCTCTTCGCTGAAAACGAACCGGTTTCGACCGCGACGCTTGGCAAGATACAGCGCTTCGTCGGCGTGGGTAAGAACAGTCTCGCGGGTGGTGACCACATTTGCAGGCTTTAGCGCCACACCGACGCTGATGGTCACGATACCCAACCCGTCATTGCGGCCAGGGTGGGGAATCGCCAGCCCCTCGATTGCCGCGACAACGGCGCTTGCAAGCCTGCGCGCCTGCAATTCGTCCACGTCCCGCGCAGCAAGCGTGAATTCCTCACCGCCAAACCGGGCACAAAACAGGTCCGGCTGATCGAATGCTTCTGTAAATGCGTCCGCAATGGTTTTGAGGCACTCATCCCCCGCCGGATGGCCAAGCGTATCATTGAACAGCTTGAAATGATCGATATCGATCATCATCACAGCAGCCGGCCGGTCATCGCTCGCCCACTCGTCAAGCTGTTCGTCCAGGAACCTCCGGTTTGGCAGGCCGGTCAGAGAGTCCGTTTTCGACATCACCTGAAACTGCTTCTCGGAGGATTCCGCCGCTTCAGCGCGCATCAGAGCCTCCAGCGAAGCGCAATAATCCATGCATCGCCGCCGCTCAAACAGGTAGTTCGCATACAGGCAAATAATGCATACGGTCGCGAACTGAAAGCTGAGAGCCTTTCTCAAACCTGGGTCGATTTCAGCATTTGTCATGATCGCCAGGACCGGAAAGCACAGCGTGGCCAGCGTGTAGAAGAACGCGTGCTTGAACCTGAGCGTCACGAGCACATTGCCGAAAATGATGCAGATCAGGACATCTACATTGGCATACACGCCAATGCCGTAGCTGGGATTGTACATCATGTAGACCGGCAGGACCGTAGAGATCGAGAGGCCGATCAGCATCACGTTTTCCCGCAATGCATGGCTCATGGAACCCATACGCCAGTAATAGCTCACTGCGAATGGGATGACGACGAATGTTGTGACCAGCAATATGATCTCGAGGCTGCCAGGAAACAGCGCGGCCTTCGAGATTCCGTGCAGGACATACAGAAGCACGCCGAAGACGATCGCATTGCGGAGCTGTTCCACACGCTCAGCACCGTGTTCGGCTTCATAGCGTTCTTCCGTCTGGCGATCGAATCTGAGCAGCCAGTCAAGTGTTGGCTGGTAGATCCGTCCCGCTCCGCTGTCGTTCGAATGCATTCGCATTTTTCGCGCCTTCTGGATTAGCAAATACGAATATGCGGGGGCGTGGCTTTAAATTGTCATAAAACGCCGCGTCCGGAGCAGCCGATCATGTTTTACAATGTGCAGTCGGTTAATTTCTTGTGCTGCCTTGTTCACATGACGCGGCACTGCCCGGTGCGGCAGAGCCAGCCCTGGCTATCCTGTTAAACACCTTGAACGCCAGATGAACGGCCATCTCAGCTACCGTTCAGCCGCCGCGTGCGAATGTCTCCTCACAACAGGGGAACACTGGACATGAGCACGATTGCACGCCGCTTCACCATCATCTGCCTGATCTTCGTGATCTTCGCTTTGCTGATGGCTGCAGCTGTCGCCAATGGCGGCCGCCGTCAGAACGGCTGGCGCAACGGCGCAATCGAAGCTTGCGTGTTTCACCCCGACCTGGATTGCACGGCATCGCGCTGACACTGACACCCGAGGATTGAGCATATGCGTACCAACATTCAAAACACCATCACCACCCTGCTGCGTATGACGGCTCTGGTAAGCTTTCTCGTGGGCCCCGTCGGCGCCTATGCTTACGCCCAGACCGGCGACAAGGGACCAGGCCTTTCCGGTGCCGGTTACGTTCTTTACGTCACCCTCCAGCGTAACAACGGCTGATCCGGTTGCCCGGGCTCGAGCTAAAGGCTACCTCGGCCGTTGCGCCCACAGCTGGTCATCCCTTGCAATCAAGTTGAAAGTCCTTTTGGTGTTGCTCGTCTTTTCCTTGTCAATATTTCTCGTCTATAACGGTGCATGAACCAGAGAATCTCTTCCCACACCGCCAATGGCTTCGTGTCGCCAACCCCCATCGAACCGCAGGAATTTTCCGATGCGGCAAGTGCGGTTGCAGCCCTTGAAGCCATTTATGATCGCAATACCCGCTTTTTGTGCGAGGCCTTCCAGGGCCTTGCAACGTCGAAACCGGCAGGCCGCTACCGCGCCTTCTATCCCCAGATCAGCTTCGAAACGACGTCCTTCGGTATGGTCGACTCGCGCCTGTCCTACGGGCATGTCGTCTCGCCGGGTCGCTACGCAGCAACCATCACCAGGCCTTCGCTGTTCCGCGCCTATCTGACAACCCAGTTCGAGCTGCTGCTGCGCAATCACGGCACACCGCTGACGATTTCAGAATCGGACACGCCGATCCCGCTGCATTTTGCCTTTGGCGAGGGCGCCTATGTGGAAGCGGCCGTGGCCGAGAAACTCGACATGCCGCTGCGCGACCTGTTTGATACCCCCGATCTCGCCACCACCGATGACGAGATCGTCAACGGTCTTTATGAACCCGGCCCCGGCGAATTGCTGCCACTCGCCCCGTTCAAGGCGCAGCGCATCGACTACTCGCTGGCCCGGCTGTCGCATTACACCGCCACGGCGCCCGATCATTTCCAGAATTTCGTGTTGTTCACCAACTACCAGTTCTACATCGACGAATTCTGCGCCCACGCCCGTTCGCTGATGGCCGAGGGCAACAGCGAATATGACTTCTTCGTCGAGCCGGGAAACCTGATCACGCCCTCCGGACACGGCAGCCCGACTGAAGGTGTGGCGCCGCCGCGTCTGCCGCAAATGCCGGCCTATCACCTCAAGCGGAAAAATCACGGTGGCATCACCATGGTCAATATCGGCGTCGGTCCGTCCAACGCCAAGACCATCACCGACCATATCGCCGTGCTGCGCCCGCATGCCTGGCTGATGCTCGGACACTGTGCGGGCTTGCGCAACAGCCAGGCACTGGGCGATTACGTCCTCGCCCACGCCTATGTCCGCGAGGACCACGTGCTCGATGATGACCTGCCGGCCTGGGTGCCGATCCCGGCGCTGGCCGAGGTTCAGGTTGCGGTCCAGGACGCGGTCGCCGAAGTCACCGGTCTCGAGGGCTATGACCTCAAGCGCATCATGCGCACCGGCACGGTGGCCACCATCGACAACCGCAACTGGGAACTCAGGGACCAGCGTGGCCCGGTGCAGCGCCTGTCGCAGTCCCGCGCCATCGCGCTCGACATGGAATCGGCCACCATCGCCGCCAACGGGTTCCGCTTCCGCGTTCCCTACGGCACGCTGCTGTGTGTTTCAGACAAGCCGCTGCACGGCGAGCTCAAGCTCCCCGGCATGGCCTCGGCGTTTTACAAGACCCAGGTCAACCAGCACCTGCAGATCGGCCTGCTGGCGATGCAGAAACTTGCCGCAATGCCACCCGAACGGTTGCATTCCCGCAAACTCAGAAGCTTCTTCGAGACGGCGTTTCAGTAACAACAAAAAGGCGGGGTCCGAAGATCCCGCCTTTTTGATATTGGCCAGCACGAGCGCGATTGCGAGTGAACCGCCCTGGCTCCAGCCAGATCACATATTCGTATAGACCGGCCCCTCGCCGCCCTGCGGCGGGACCCAGTTGATGTTCTGGTTCGGGTCCTTGATATCGCAGGTCTTGCAGTGGACGCAGTTCTGCGCGTTGATCACGAAGGTCGGCACACCGTCGGTTTCCACCCATTCATAAACGCCTGCCGGGCAGTAGCGATTGGAAGGACCGCCATAGACATCGAGTTCCGAGGTCTTCTGCAACTCCGGATCCTTGAGCTGCAGGTGAATCGGCTGGTCTTCCTCGTGGTTGGTGTTGGACAGGAACACCGACGACAGCTTGTCGAATGTCAGCACGCCATCCGGCTTCGGATAGTCGATCTTCTTGTGCTGCGCGGCCGGTTCAAGTGCGGCGTAATCCGGCTTTCCGTGCTTCATGGTGCCGAAGGGCGAAATGCCGAACAAGGTGTTGAGCCACATGTCGATGCCGCCGAGCGCCACGCCGCCGATGGTGCCGAGCTTTGACCACAACGGCTTGACGTTGCGCACCTTTTTCAGATCCGAGCCGATCTCCGAGGCCTGCCAGGCCGCATCGTAACCCTCAAGCGTATCCTGCGCCCTGCCCGCCGCAATGGCTTCCGCGGCGTGTTCCGCCGCCATCATCCCAGAAAGCACCGCATTGTGGGAGCCCTTGATCCGGGCCACATTGACGAAACCGGCCGAACAGCCGATCAGCGCGCCGCCCGGGAAGGCAAGCTTGGGCACCGACTGCCAGCCGCCTTCGGAAATCGCGCGGGCGCCATAGCCCAGCCGCTTGCCGCCCTCGAACACCGGCGCGATTGCCGGGTGCGTCTTGAAGCGCTGAAATTCCTCGAATGGCGACAGCCACGGATTCTTGTAGTTGAGGTGAACGACGAAACCGACCGCCACCTGGTTGTCTTCAAGATGATACAGGAACGATCCGCCACCGGTCTTCATGTCGAGCGGCCAGCCGAACGAATGCTGCACCAGACCCGGCTTGTGATGCTCCGGCTTGACCTGCCAAAGCTCCTTCAGGCCGATACCGTATTTCTGCGGTTCGCGGTCTTCATCAAGCTTGAACTTCGAAATCAGCCGCTTGGCCAGCGAGCCGCGAACGCCCTCGCCGATCAGCACATATTTGCCCAGGAGCGCCATGCCGCGCGCATAATTCGGGCCCGGTTCGCCGTTGCGTTCGACACCCATGTCGCCGGTGGCCACGCCGATCACCGCGCCTTCGTCGTTGGTCAGCACCTCGTCCGCAGCAAAGCCGGGATAGATCTCGACACCCAGCGCCTCGGCCCGGTCACCCAGCCACTTGGTCACATTGGACAGCGAGACGATGAAATTGCCATGATTGTTCATCAGTGGCGGCATCATGAAATTCGGCAGCCTGATTGAACCTGCAGGCCCCAGAACGAGAAAGTGGTCAGCCTTGACCGGTGTCTTGAACGGATGATCGGGATCGTCGCGCCAATCGGGGATCAGCTTGTCGATGCCAATCGGATCCACCACGGCGCCTGAAAGGATGTGAGCGCCAACCTCGCCGCCTTTTTCCAGCACGACAACCGTCAGCTCGGGATTGACCTGCTTGAGCCGGATTGCCGCCGACAGTCCGGCTGGGCCGGCACCGACAATCACCACATCAAATTCCATGCTCTCGCGCTCGGGAAGCTCATTCACATCAGTCATCGGACGTCCTTACCTCTTTGATCCCGCAATGCCCTCAAGGGGCAGACGCACAAGATCACTCCAATATCGAGCCTGGTGACAGCCGGGAAGCCGGACCATCTGCCCATCCTCCTCACCACCGGCTGGCCTTGCGGCCGGTCTGTCCTGTTTGGCAAATGACGCGCACGAAGTCGAGACAGGATGCACCAGGATTTGCAATGTTTCCTAACAAAAGCTGACGTGCACGTAAACGTCAATAATACGCAGCACTGTTGCTCATTCCCATCCCGAGAACCGGCTACGGGGCTCCGCGAAGTGAAATTGGCAGGTATGGAAGAAAGGCTGGCCCGGAACGTGGAGCGCCAGCAGGGGGCGGCTCGTCAGGCCGTTCGGGCAAACATCGGCTGCATGGTGAGCACCAGGACGGCCCCGGCGATAACCTTGTCCGGACCGGTCAGCGGGGTCATCCGGCAGTGGACTTCAAACAGGCGTCCAAACGCGTCCGACACTTCGTAGGTATAGCGTATACGGGCACCGCTGAAACATTGGTCGATGCGCGGCTTTGCACGCGTCTGAAACCGCTTCTGGTCAATCACGTCAAGCATATGCTTGCCGATAAAGTCCGACGGCTTCTTGTTGTGAAACTCGGCATTTCTGCTGTTGCAATAGATGTAGCGATAATCCAGTCCGATAACCGCCACCCGTTCCGGTATCGAATCCAGTACAAGTTCCTGCAGCGACGGGTCATAGCCATCCGCAACCGACATTTGCTCGAGCTGCGACGGAAAGGGCTTCCGTGTGCCATTTGCCTCAAGGTAACGCGCGAACAGGGTCGACATCATCGTCGTGTAGCGCTTCACACTGAAATCATCTTCACAGTTCCTCATCGCGAGGCGATTGAAGAAGCCGATCTGGGCCATGATTTCACTGTGAGTGCCGGCATCGAAATCGTAGATTCGACGTGTCAGCGGCTGGAGCTGCATATCAATCTGATTGATCTCGCCTTCGTCGCCACGGCGCACCGCAACGAGCAATTCGTCGCTAAGGTGATCAAATTCTCTGATCAGATCAGATAACATCGAGCCCTCTATTTTTGTTCCCCGGCTACTTTAGCGGTTCCTGTATAGAGATAAATCTCGGTTTTCTGCAAGTCGATCGGCTTTATGTTTTCTCACCCGAAACAACTCGTCTGGCACTGGTCGTTCGTCGCGCTCGGCGTCGACACCGCAAATAAACGTTGTCCACATTCATAATACTATCCAGACGACAGCTTAAATAGCTGTTTTTACTATGTAATTACATATCTCGCTCATCAGCCACCAACCGTGGAAGGGGCGCACGTTGCGTCTTCGGTGCCAGACGGGCTGCATTTCAGCCGCAGCGACGCGTCAACCAAAAAAATCATATATTTAGCAAGCTTGCCCAACGCTAGGCTCAGGAAGCGAGGGTTTTGCCGACTATCGATGAATCAGCGCGCGTCGAAAACTTTGACGGCCAGTCCGAAAACTTTCCGAAGCAAGCGGCCGCAGGGCCTGCAACACGGGACCAGCTGGCAATATGCAAACAGATGGCGCCGGCACGAGCGAACAGACCAGGATTTATCCAACCTGCTTAGCGGGACGCACACTCAGCCAGGCGCGCCAAGCTCGGCACTTCGACATGGCGGTTGTTGTGGATCAGGATAACCTCGTCTTTCCGCAACTTCGTCAACTGCCGGCTGACCGTTTCGATCGTCAGCCCGAGAAAGTCGGCGATATCTGAGCGGGTCAGCGGCAGATCAAAACGCATCGAACCTTCCACCGTCCCCGCGTCCGGATTGATGTGCGTGGCTATCAGATAAAGAAAACTCGCAACCTTCTCCGAAGCGGTCTTGCGGCCCAGCGTCAGCATCCAGTCCCGTGCTTCATCCAGCTCCTTCAGCGACTGCTCGAGCAGCTTGTGTTCAAGCTCCGGCGTATCCTTGATCATCCGGTCAAGCATCTTCTTCGGGAAACTGCAGACATTCACCTCTGTCGCCGCATCCGCCGTGATCCTGCTGTCGGGGCGAAACGGACGACCGAGAAAATCCGGTGCGAACTGCAATCCGACGATCTGCTGGCGGCCATCGGCCATCATCTTGGTCAGCTTGACCACGCCGGAAATGATGTTGGCATAGCTCTCCGTCTGCCGCGTCTCACCCAACAGTTCCACGCCGGGCTCGACGCGCTTGAGGACCGACTGCTTGTTCAGATCGATCAGCTGTTCCGCCGTCAGAGCGCCGCACACGCCCTTGTGACGCGCTTCGCAGGCCCGGCAAAGCACGGGAATGTCTGAATTGTGGATATCCTGACGCTTGACGCTCATCAAATCCTCTCGGGCGCAGAGGCGGCACAGCCCAGCCCGTGCGCCATTCCACTCTCACCCGGCCACGGAAGCGCCGCGGCTTGCCGGGGATACTGCTCAAACAACCGCGCGGTTTGATCAAAGTCAAGGCACGCGAGCTCCCGGCGCGCAATGTAGAGCCTGATACTGGAGAGCAGAAACATGCAAAAAGAATTTGTCCAGAAACACGGTGGCCCTGCGCCCCGTTACACCAGCTACCCGACCGCGCCGCATTTCCATTCCGGGATAGACGGCAACGTCTACGCGCGCTGGCTGGGGCAGTTGACCCCGGGACAAACGCTGTCGCTGTACATCCACATTCCCTGGTGCGACCGTCTCTGCTGGTTCTGCGGCTGCAACACCAAGCAGACCCTCAAATACGAACCCTTGAAAACCTATCTCACGGCGCTCGAAAACGAGATGGAGACAATCTCCGGCCTGATAGATCCGGGGTGCCGGGTCACGGCGCTGCATCTGGGAGGCGGATCGCCCACCATGTTGCAGCCCGAAGACATGCTTGCCCTGAACACCATGCTGCGCAGCCGGTTCAGTTTCGATCCCGACGCGGAAATCAGCGTTGAGATGGATCCCAACGACCTCACGTCGGAAAAATACGATGCCTTGGCCGAAATCGGCATGACCCGCGCCTCGATCGGCGTGCAGGATTTCGATGAAGCGGTGCAAAAGGCAATCAACCGCGAACAGACCTTCGAACAGACCCGCGATGTCGTCGAACAGGTGCGCGCCCGGGGCGTCCGCTCCGTCAATTGCGATGTGCTCTACGGCTTGCCGCATCAGACCCGCCAGTCGGTCGAGCGCACCATCGACCAGGTTCTTTCGCTCGAGCCTGACCGCATAGCCCTGTTTGGCTACGCCCATGTCCCCTGGATGAAAACCCACCAGAAAATGATCGACGAGACGGCGCTGCCTGATCTCACGGAGCGATTCGCACAAATGAACCGCGCCGCCTCGACGCTGACATCGGCGGGCTACACCGCCATCGGCATTGATCACTTCGCCCTGCCTGGCGACAGTCTGGCTGTCGCTGCCGCATCCGGCGCCATGCGGCGCAATTTCCAGGGCTACACCAGCGATACCGCCGACGCCCTGATCGGCATGGGCGCATCCTCGATCGGGCAGTTGCCACAGGGCTATATCCAGAACCAGCCGTCGACGGGGGAATACCAGCGCCGCGCCAACCGGGGTGAGTTGCCCGTCGTGCGCGGCTTCGAGCTTTCGACCGAAGACCGCATCCGCGCCCGCATCATCGAGTTCCTGATGTGCGATTTCGCGTTTTCATTCGCCACGATCCGGCATGAATTCGGTGGAGAGGCCGAGAATATCCTCGACGAAGCCGAATATCTGGCAAGCTGCGACACCGACGGGATGATCGAATTCAGCGGTGGCCTGTTCCAGATCACGGCGAAGGGCCGACCCTTCGTGCGCTCGGTAGCCTCGGCCTTCGATGGTTATTTCGGCACCGGTGTTGCGCGTCATTCGCTTGCAGTCTGAACGAGCCGGCCCCATTTGGTGTGGTGAACAAGCTTGGCCGGAAACAGCCGGGCAAAGAAGCCATTGGCTTTTGCGCCGGATTTTTCTATAGCTGCGGCAAAACATTCACCCAATGAGGACCCAAGCGTGACCGCAACATTCGACAAGGTCGCTGACATCATCGCCGAGACCAGCGAGATTGACCGCGATTCCATCACCACCGAAAGCCACACCATCGACGATCTGGGCATCGACAGCCTCGATTTTCTCGACATCGTTTTTGCGGTCGACAAGGAATTCGGCATCAAGATCCCGCTCGAGCAGTGGACTCAGGAAGTCAACGACGGCAAGGCCTCGACCGAAGAATACTTCGTACTGGGCAATCTTTGCGCCAAGATCGACGAGCTGAGGGCCGCAAAGGCCTGACGACAAGGCCCTGCGGAGCATCTCATGCAGCTTGAATACTTCCAGATGATCGACCGGATCGAGGCGCTTGAGCTTGATGCGGCTACACTGGTCGCAAGCTCGACAGTCCCCGTTTCCAGCACGGTGTTCGAGGGCCATTTCCCCGGCATGCCGCTGGTCCCCGGGGTCTTGCTGATCGAAACCATGGCTCAGGCCAGCGGATTTCTGATCCTGGCCAAGACCGGATTTGCGGCGATGCCGTTCCTGATGTCGGTCGATGGCGCCAAGATGCGTGATTTCGTCAAGCCCGAGACTGCGCTGGAGATCTCGGCCACTCTCGAGCACGAGGGATCTGGCTACGCCGTGACCAGGGCGAAGATAACCAGCGGTGGCAAGAAGGTGGCTGACAGCCAGCTCAAGTTCAGGACCGTGGCCTTCGACCAGGTTCCGCTGGCCGATATCGTACGAAGCCGGGCCGAGGATGTGGGCCTGTTGAACGCCATGGCGAAACCTGCAGGAGACCGGCAATGACAAACACACGCCACCAGGTCGTGGTGACCGGCATCGGACTGGTGACGTCGCTCGGTGTTGGCCGCGAGGCCCACCGCGATCAATTGATGGCCGGCACGACCCCGGCCCGGGTGACCGACAGCGAAAGCTTTGCCCCCTACACCGTCCATCCCCTGCCTGAAATTGACTGGTCGGCGCAGATCCCGCGTCGTGGCGACCAGCGTCAGATGGAAAACTGGCAACGGCTCGGCGTTTACGCGGCCGGCCTTGCGCTCGATGATGCCGGCCTTAAGGGCGATCTCGACGCCTGTGCCTCGATGGATATGATCGTTTCGGCCGGTGGCGGCGAACGCGACATCGATGTCGACACGCTGATTGTCGAGGAAAGCCGCAAGCGCAACGACCGTGAACAGCTGCTCATCGAAAAGCTCACCACCGAACTGCGCCCGACCCTGTTTCTTGCGCAGCTTTCCAACCTGCTCGCCGGCAACATTTCCATCGTTCACAAGGTGACCGGCTCGTCGCGCACCCTGATGGGCGAGGAAGGCGCGGGCATCTCGGCCGTCGAAACCGGCTTTGCCAGGATCGCCGCCGGCCAATCCACCCATTGCCTCGTCGGCGGAGCCTTTGTCTCCGAACGGGTCGACATGCTCATGGTGATGGAAGCCATTCAGGGGCTCGGCAAGGATGCAAGCGCCCCGTTCTGGTCCGCCGATGGCAACGCAAACGGCATGAATCTCGGCACCGCAGGCGCTTTCCTGGTGCTCGAATCGCTTGAACATGCCCAGGCCCGTGGCGCACATATCTATGCCCGCCTCGACGCCGTGCTCGGCGACCGCGGCTCGCGCGAAACAGACCGGCTGGAACAGCGGTTGACCCGTCTCGCCGATGATACCGGCGCGTCGGGCGGCGGCGAAGACACAGTGGTGTTCTCCGGCGCCAGCGGCTACCCCGAGCTCAGCGCCCGCGAGCGAGCCTTCCTGCAGTCCCGCTTTCCGGAAGCACCGCGACGCACGGTCGGCGCGCTGTTCGGCCATTCGCTGGAAGCCCATTTCCCCACCGCAGTGGCCCTGGCCTGTCTGGCTCTTGACGACGACGCTCCGGTCAGCCCGTTTGCGCCCGGTGAAAACGCCGTTACATCTGCTGCAGCCAACACGGCGATCGTGACCAGCATTGGCCATGTTCGCGGTGAAGGCATTGCCCGCCTGACGAGGATGTCATGAGCAAAGCCGCCTACACAGACCATCTCGGCCGTCCACTGGTCGCCGTCACCGGCATGGGCGTTGTCTCTTCGCTTGGCCAGGGCGTGACAGACAACTGGTCAGCGCTGACCTCCGGCAAGTCCGGCATCCACCCGATCACCCGGTTTCCTTCGGAAGGGCTGTCGACACAGATTTGCGGCACGGTTGATTTCATCGACATTCCCGCCCCGAATGCCGTTGAACGCTCCTTTGCCTTTGCCCGCGAAACCACCATCGAGGCGCTGGCCCAGGCCGGCATCACCGGTGAATTCGGTGGTCCGCTGTTTCTCGCAGCCCCTCCGATCGAACCGGAGTGGAGCGCGCGCTTCGAACTTGGCGACCGCGTGAAGCCCGAGCAGATGACCGGGAATGCCTATGAGCAGTTCCTCGCCGTCTTGCGCGACAAGGCCGACCCCGCATTCCATGAAGCCGTCCTGTTCGGCTCCATCTCGGAGCGTCTCGCGGACCTGTTCGGAACCCGTGGCCTTCCCGTCACCCTGTCGACCGCCTGTGCCTCCGGCGCCACCGCCATCCAGCTCGGCGTCGAGGCCATTCGCCAGGGCCGTACCGAGCGCGCCCTGAGCGTGGCCACCGACGGATCCGTCAGCGCCGAAGCGTTGATCCGGTTCTCGCTGCTTTCGGCGCTTTCGACGAACAATGATCCGCCGGAAAAGGCCTCACGTCCTTTCACCAAGGATCGTGACGGCTTTGTGATTGCAGAAGGCTCGGCGACCCTCGTGCTAGAATCGCTCGAGGCCGCGGTGTCCCGCGGCGCCAAGGTATTGGGCATCATCAGCGGTTGCGGCGAGAAGGCCGACGATTTCCACCGCACCCGCTCCTCGCCCGGCGGCGCTCCGGCAATCGCAACGATTAGTGCGGCGCTTGCGGACGCCGGCCTTTCGGCCGATGAGATCGGCTACGTCAACGCCCATGGCACCTCGACGCCGGAAAACGACAAGATGGAATACCTGGCGCTGTCGACCGTGTTTGGCGACCGGATGGCCGACATTCCGGTTTCCTCGAACAAATCGATGATCGGCCATACGCTGACCGCCGCCGGCGCGATCGAAGCAGTGTTTTCCCTGCTGACAATCAGCAACGGCACTCTGCCGCCGACCATCAATTATGACAACCCGGATCCGGCCATTCCGCTCGATGTGGTCCCCAACGTCAAACGCGATGCTGCGGTCACGCACGTTCTTTCCAATTCATTTGGGTTTGGCGGACAGAACGCATGCCTTGTCATGTCGGCTGATCCCGCTTAAGTCATCCCCGCTCCGGCAAATGCGCCGGAGCCACACTGAACATGCATCCATGACAAGCGTGAACGCGCAAACACGATGTTCACCGGATGCCCGGCATACAGGCAATCCTGTAGAGACACTGGCGGCTGGCTGAGCCCCGCCAAGCGGCGAAGGACAAATTCATGCGGGCTCTCCAACTGATCGAAGATCGCAAGCTTGAAACCGTTGATCTGCCGCCGCCACCGCCGCCCGGCATCGGCGAGGTCACGGTCTCGATCAAGGCTGTCGCCCTCAATCACATCGACGTCTGGGGCTGGCGCGGCATGGCATTCGCCAAACGCAAGATGCCGCTGGTCATCGGCGCGGAAGCTTCGGGCGTGGTCGATGCGATCGGGCACGGTGTCTCCGGCCTGGTTCCCGGTCAGCTGGTTTCGATCTACGGCGCCCGCACCTGTGGCCTGTGCCGCCCGTGCCGCGAAGGCCGTGACAATCTGTGTGAGCATGTCGGTGGCGTTCATGGCTTTCACCTCGATGGCTTTGCCCAGGAACAGGTCAACCTGCCGGCACGCCTCCTGGTTCCCGCGCCTCCCGGCGTGACTGCGATCGGCGCCGCTGTCGCACCTGTCACCTTCGGCACCGTCGAGCACATGCTGTTTGACAACGCCAGGCTCGAACCGGGCGAAACCATCCTGATCCACGCGGGCGGTTCGGGCATCGGCTCTGCCGCGATCCAGCTTGCCAAGAAGATCGGCTGCACCGTCATCACCACCGTGGGCTCCGACGCCAAGATCGAACCCGCCAAGGCGCTGGGCGCCGATCACGTCATCAATTACCGCGAGGACCGCTTCGAGGGCATGGTGCGCAAGATCACCAAAAAACGCGGCGTCGATGTGGTGTTTGAGCATGTCGGGGCCGACACCTGGGCCGGTTCGATGCTGTCGCTCAAGCGTGGCGGACGCCTGGTGACCTGCGGCTCGACCTCCGGTGTCTCGACCCAGATGAACCTGATGATGCTGTTCCAGCAGCAATTGAAACTGCTTGGCTCGTTTGGCTGCCGCATGGAAAACATGGCCGACGCGATGCAGAAGATGGCCGCAGGCCACGTCCAGCCGGTGATCGACACCGAAGTCAGCTTCGATGAGATCGACAAGGCACTCAGCCGCATGGAAGGCCGCGACGTGTTCGGCAAGATCATCCTGAGGATGGATTGAGGCCGGCACATCATGGCAAGCTCGACCCGCATGGTGCTGACGCGCATCGTCATAGCCTTGAGACGCGCACGCGACTGGGTGATTGCCACGGCAATCTTCACGCTGCTGCGGCTGATCGCGCTGTTCCCCGCTGACAAGGCGATCAACTTTGTTGACACCATGGCGCGGCGCATCGGCCCTCTGACCAGGCGCCACCGGCTGGCGCTGAGAAATCTCGAGCGCGCCTACCCGGAAAAGACAAAGGCCGAGCACGAAGCCATTGCCCGCGACATGTGGGGGAACATGTCACGGCTGGCGGCGGAATATGTTTTCCTCGACAAGCTCTTCGATTTCGATCCGGAGGCCAGCGAACCCGGACGCATCGAGGTTGGCGGCGCGGACCTATTTCTCAAGCTGCGCGACAGCAACAAGCCGTTTATCGTCTTCACCGCCCACACCGGCAATTTCGAGTTGCTGCCGATTGCCGCCGCCACCTACGGGCTCGATGTGATGGCGCTGTTCCGGCCGCCGAACAATCCTTACGTCGCCGAAAAGGTGCTGGCCGCCCGGCGCACCTCGATGGGCCATCTGGTGCCCTCGCGGGCGGGCGCGGCCTTCACTCTGGCACGCAGGCTCGAGGCCGGCGGCGGTGTCGGCGTGCTCGTCGATCAGAAATTCCACAAGGGCGCCGAAACCTCGTTCTTCGGGCTTGAGGTCCACACCAACCCGCTTCTGGCCAAGCTGGTGCGCCAGTATGATTGCGAGGTCTACCCGGCCCGGTCGATCCGCCTGCCCGGCGGCCGCCACCGGCTGGAAGTCGAGCCGGCCATCACCATTCCACGCAAGCCCGACGGCAGTGTCGACATCACCGCTACCGCGCAAGTGCTCAACGACAAGGTGGAAAGCTGGGTGCGTGAATATCCCGGCCAGTGGCAATGGTTCCATGACCGCTGGGAAATCAAGCACCTGGTGAAATAGGAAGGCCCGACGCCATGGCCGGGCCTTGATCATTCGTGTCCAGGCGAAGCATCGCCGGAAAATGGTCAGTGCTTAACCACAATGCGGGTGTGCTTGTTGCCGGTCTTCTGGACCAAGGCAAAGAACTTCGCTGCATTCTCAGGCGCGAGACGGACACATCCGTGAGAAGCGACCCGGCCCAGCCGTTTGGTGTCATAGGTCGCATGCACTGCATAACCGCGATGATAAAACACCGCATATGGCATCGGCGCGTTGTTGTACTTGCGAGAGCGGTGATGGCGCGACAGCCATTTTGCTGACCAAGTTCCAGTTGGTGTTGAATAGCCCTTGCGACCCGTCGAGACCGGCCATTTGTATTTCACCCTGCCATTGTGGGTGACCACCATCGTCTGCGATGAAATATCCACCTTCGCGATAAGCTTGGCCGCGAATGCCGAAGCCGATGAGAACGGAAGAAGTGAGAGGGCAAAGAGCCCTGCTAAGATCAGATTGCGCATGATTGTTTCCCCATTTGCCCTATTACTGGCTTTACTAGCCGGAAACCAATCTAAACAGAGGAACTATCGAGTTAAAGTTAAAATGCAATATAGAATTCTATGCATCACCCCAAAGTATTGATATCATTGAATTAAAATGAAACAAGAATCCCGGCCACAACCAGCATAGCAAGACAGTCCAGTGCCCGCTGGTACACCGAGAGCGCTTCGAGGATATGCTGCGCACTGGCCTGCGTGCTGCCTGAAGCGTTCAGGCTGGCTTCCATCACCAGCTCCCCGTGATACCGTCGCGGACCGGCCAGCGCCAGGCCGAGAGCCCCGGCCATTGCCGCCTCCGGCCACCCCGCATTGGGCGATCGATGCAGACCTGAATCCCGCAACGCTGTGCCTGCCGCCTGCCGCATGGCGCCCCTCCCCTTGACCAGGCCAGCCCCGGCAGCAATCAGCATTGCCGACAGCCGCGACGCCGGCCAGTTGGCCAGATCGTCGAGCTTGGCTGCCGCACGTCCGAAATCGGTGTAGCGCTCATCGAGATGCCCGATCATCGAATCCGCGGTGTTGAGCATCTTGTAGGCCAGCAGACCCGGCAGCCCGAAAACCGCGTACCACAGCGCCGGCGCGACGATGCCATCGGAAAAGTTCTCCGCCAGACTTTCGATTGACGCCCGGCACACCGCTGACTGATCGAGCGCCTCCGGGTCGCGCCCGACTATCATCGAAACCGCCTTGCGTCCGCCCTCAAGCCCGTTTTCGCGCAAGCCGGTGGCCACCGCGGCGACATGATCAGCAAGGCTTTTCTGCGCCAGCAAGACCGAAACGACGAGAACCTCGAGCACCAGGCCAACCATGCCCATGCCGCCAAACACGCGCGCAAGCGCCCAGCCGCAAAGCGCTGCGGCCAGCAGCAGGCCAGCAATGGCAATCTGTCCCTTCAGGCGGCGGGTGGCGGCAGCATCGGCGGGCCTGTTGAACCGCCTTTCGGCGAAGGCGATGGCGTGGCCGAAAAGCACCACAGGGTGGCTGAGCTGCCGCCACAGCCAGTCAGGGTCCCCGATGACGCGATCCAGGATCAGTGCGACCAGCAGAACCACCAGATGGCTCATCAGGAGGTCTGCTGGTTTACAAGCCGCAAGGTTTCGCGAAGCCTGACTGCCGACAACTCGTCCGGAACCAGACCGATCCGGATCAGAGATGGGCTGTGGTCGAAGCTGCGCACCAGGACTTTGTGACTTGCGAGCTGATCGGCAACAGCTGCGCCATCACCCACATTGCAGCAGAAAAACAAGTCGCTCTCGCCCACGATCGACACCCGCGCCATGCTCAGCGCCGAGCGCGTCATCGCATGCGCCTTCTCGATCTTGTTGCGCAACTCGTTGACGAGGTCGGCGCGCGAGAACGCGTGTGCTGCCACCGCCAGCGCCGGCCCGGATACGGCCCATGGCCCAAGCCGGTCGTTCAGGATCCTGGCCAACTCGGCTTCGGCGAAGACGAACCCGAGCCGCAATCCGGCAAGCCCGAAAAATTTCCCGAACGACCGCATTACCACCAGATTGGGCTCCGTGCCCGCCGCCCCCGCCATCGACAGGTCCCGCCGCATGTCGGCAAACGCCTCATCGACAATCACCAGCCGGTGACGCTGCGCCCGGACAAAGCCGAAAATGTCATCGCGGGTCGTCTCACGGCCATCCGGGTTGTTCGGGTTTGCCAGCACCGCCACGCCGGCCCGTGTCGCCGCCGCCGCATCCAGCGTGGCAACCGGGTCGATCGTCACATCCATGCGCTGATAGGCCCGCTGATATTCGCCATAGGTCGGCGAAACAATCGCCACCTCCGAGGCATCGGGGGTCAGATGGGGCAGCAACTGGATTGCAGACTGGGTGCCCGGCACCGCGACCGGAACCACCGATCCGCCATAGTGCCGCATCGCCAGCTCGCAAACCCGTTGCACCTCGCTCCGCTCGGGAAGCCGGCGCCAGGTGTCTGCTGAAAACTCCGGTAGCGGCAAGGTGAAGGGGCTGATGCCGGTCGACAGGTCAAGCCATTCGGACGCATTGCCGCCATGACGCGCAATGGCTTCGGATAGCGCCCCGCCATGGGCAATCGGTGCATCTGCCTGGTGTGTCATGGTTCTAGTCTATCCGGTCAATCACATGCATGAACGAGCCTGCGACATTGCCGCGCCGAAGCCCCGCGGTGCCAAGATCTGCCCCCAGCGCATCGCGCGAACTGAACAGGTGCCCCTCTGCAGCTCCTTCCGAGACAACGCGGGCATAGTGAAACTCGTGCGCGGACAGTTCCATGTCCCAGAAAAATCCCGGCGTCGGTGTCAGCCGCCGATAGCCCAGATGCCGCTTGGGTTCGGCAAAACTGGTGACCAGCGGCAGCGCGCCAAGCATCTCGTGGCGCACGCCCTGTGCGTCGATCAGCCCTTCTCCGAGTGCCATGTAGCCGCCGCACTCGCCATAGACCGGAACGCCGCGGTCAATCGCCGCCTTCATGCCGGCCTTGAATTGACTTGCGGCCGCCAGGCTGCCGGCATGGAGCTCGGGATAGCCGCCGGGCAGGATCACCGCATCGCAATCGACCGCCGGGGCTTCATCCGCAAGCGGAGAGAAAAACGACAGCTCCGCACCGCGGCGCTGCCAGCCGAGCAGCATGTGTTCGTAGAAAAAGGCGAAGGCCACATCCCGAGCCACCGCAACCTTCTGTCCCGGCGGCGGAAGCCGGGGAATATTGGCCGGCGCCGGCTTGGCTGGCGCACGTTTCGCCTGCTGCAAAAGCATATCCAGGTCGATCCGGCTTTCCATCAGGTCGGCCGCATTGTCGATCAGTTCGGCGAGTTTTTCGTTTTCCCCCGCCTGGACCAGACCAAGATGGCGCTGCGGCAGAACCAGTTTCTCGTTTTGCGGCAGCGATCCGAGCACTTCCACACGGGCCTTCTCGAGCGCCTGACGCAGCATGCCGTCATGCCGCGCGCTTGCGACATGGTTGAGGATGACCCCGGGCACCAGCACGTCGGGATGGAAATTGGCAAAGCCCCGCGCAAGAGCTGCCACCGAGTGCGACATGCCGGTGCAATCGATCACCAGGATCACCGGCAGCCCCAGCAGGCCGGCAAGGTCGCCTGCCGAACCGGAACCGTCCGCAGCCCCGTCGAACAGTCCCATCATCGCTTCGATGAACAGCATCCGACCGCCTTGCGATTGCAGCGAGGCATTGGCCAGCAGCAGGTCGCTGCGCATCGCCCATGGATCGTAATTCAGGCAGGCCTGGCCGCTCGCCGCGGCATGAAACGCCGGGTCGATGTAATCCGGTCCTGCCTTGCCAGGCGCCAGCGCCACGCCGCGGCGCTTGAGCGCCCTGAGCAGCCCGAGGGTCACGGTTGTCTTGCCGGACCCCGAACGGGGTGCAGCAATCATAAGACCTGTCATGCAATATCTTTCTGCGCATCAGCGCGATTTCCCAGAGGATCTGCTGTCAGCACCCTGCCGGCCGCCGCTCCCATCCAGTCCAGTGCCGGGCGAAGCCGCACCACCTGCCCGACCACGACGATTGCCGGCGGCTGCAACCCGGAGGCAGCCACATCCTCCGCCGCCCGTGACAACGTCGTTTCCAGCACCTGCTGCGCGTCCGTCGATGCATCGGTGACAAACGCCATCGGCTCATCCGCATCGCGGCCCGCAGCCATCAGGCTCGAGGTTATCGCCGAGATATGCTTCATCGCCATGTACATGATGATCACCTGGCTGCCACGCGCCACGCCATCCCAGTCGATCCGGTCCGGCACCACCCCGGACGAATCATGTCCGGTCAGGAAGGTCACCGTATGATTGGTGTCGCGATGCGTCGCGGGGATGCCGGCATAGGCCAGCCCGCCGATCCCTGCGGTTATGCCGGGCACGACCCGGAACGGAACCTTGTGCTCGACCAGCGTCAGCGCTTCCTCGCCGCCACGGCCGAAGACAAACGGGTCGCCACCCTTGAGCCGCAGCACCCGGTGCCCTTCACGCGCCAGCTCCACCAGCCTGAGCGAAATGTCGCGCTGCTTGGCCGATGGCTTGCCGCCGCGCTTGCCGGCATATTCCAGCGTCGCACCGGTCCGCGCCAGCTTCAGGCAATCGGCATTGACCAGTGCGTCATGCACGATCACATCCGCTTGCGAGAGCGCATTTGCGGCGTGCAGCGTCAACAGTCCCGGATCACCCGGACCGGCGCCAACCAGCCAGACTTCGCCCGGTTTCATCTGCGGCAGATTTTGTTGCCAGTCAGTCATGTTTTTCCGTTCACGCGAGCAGGAGATTCCTGCACAACACCATGGGTTACACCCGTACCAATCACATTCTATAACGGCAACAGGCAAGACACGACAGAGAACTGCGACATGGCCACGGGCGAAAACGAAATCCGGGTGGAAAAACCCGCCACGGCCCTGCGCCGCGGCTGGACCACCGGCGCCTGCGCCACCGCCTCAACCAAAGCCGCCCTGACCGCGTTGCTCACCGGCGACTTCCCAGACCCCGTCCAGATCACGCTGCCCAAGGGCGAGACACCGAGCTTTCCCCTCGCCCGCGAAGCCCTCTCCAAGGACCACGCCATGGCAGGCATCATCAAGGATGCCGGCGACGATCCCGACGTCACCCACGGGGCGCTGGTAATGGCAAGCGTGCGCCGCCTGCCCGAAGGCAGCGGCATCATCTTCAAGGCGGGCGCGGGCGTCGGCATCGTCACCAAGAACGGGCTGCCGATCCCGCCGGGCGAAGCCGCCATCAATCCGGTCCCCCGCCGGATGATGAGCGAGGTCGTCACCGCCCTGTGCGATGAGCACGGCATCGCGCCCGATATCGAAATCGAGATCGCCATCGAGAACGGCGCCGAACTCGCCTTGCAGACCTGGAACCCGCGCCTTGGTATCATCGGCGGGCTGTCGGTGCTCGGCACCACCGGCATCGTCCGCCCCTATTCCTGCGCGGCCTGGATCCACTCGATCCACCGCGGCATCGACGTCGCCCGTGCAGAAGGTTTTTCGCATGTGCTCGGCGCCACCGGCTCCACCTCGGAGAAGACGGCGCAGGACTTTCATAAACTCTCCGATATCGCCTGCCTCGACATGGGCGATTTCGCCGGCGGCCTGCTCAAATATCTCCGCGTCCACCCGGTACCGCGCCTGACCATCGCCGGAGGCTTTGCCAAGCTCACCAAGCTGGCGCAAGGCGCGCTGGACCTTCATTCCGGCCGCAGCCAGGTCGACATGACATGGCTCGCCGCACAGGCCGAGGCATTGGGCGCGAAGGCCGAGTTAAAGCAACGGATTCTAAGTGCCAATACCGCGATGGAAGTGCTTGAATTGACTCAGGATCACGATCTTGACCTGCCGATGCAGATAGCGTCGCAAGCGCGCGCTGTGGTGCTTGAAACCCTGCGTGGCGCGCCGATCGAGGTCGATGTCATGGTGACCAACCGTGCAGGAAAGCTGCTCGCCCATGCTCGCTAGTGCCGCATCGCCAGAAATCATCCTGATCCTCGGCGGAACCCGCGAAGCCGCGGATCTGGCCAAGGAACTCGTCGCATCAAAGCCCGAAACCCGGATCATAACCTCGCTCGCAGGCCGCACGAAGGAACCCGCCCCGCTCGCCGGCGAGGTCCGCACCGGCGGTTTCGGCGGCATCGAGGGGCTGGCGCGCTATCTAAGTGAAAACCGCGTCACCCAGCTGATCGACGCCACCCATCCCTTCGCTCGCCAGATCAGCGCCAACGCGGTCGAGGCTGCAAAACAGGCGGGAGTCCCGCTCGATATCTGCACCCGGAAACCCTGGGCGAGACAGCCGGGCGACACCTGGATCGAAGTCGAAACGCTTGAGCAGGCCCGCGACGCCATCCCGCCGCGCGCCCGCGTGCTGCTGGCGCTCGGCTCCCAGCACATCGGCCTGTTCGCCAGCCGCGAGGACGTCCATTTCGTCGTCCGCATGATCGATCCGCCGGAAGAGCCGCTGGAGCTGCCGGATCATGCTCTGGTTCTCGGCCGTCCGGGCGACACGCCCACGGTGGAAACCATGCTGCTGATTGCCCACTCGATCACCCACATCGTCTGCCGCAACTCAGGTGGCAAGGCAGCCTACGCCAAGATCGAGGCAGCACGGGATCTGGGACTGTCGGTGATCATGGTTGGGCGGAAGGCTTGAAGCCGGATCCGGGCAACTAGCCAGCCCGAACGCACACTGCCGTTGCATCACCTCAGAAAGAGGTGGCAGGATGGCTCCGATACCGGAGGGAGATCCCGTGAGCCGCGAGACAATCAATTCCATATGCGCGACATTCCCGGGCGCCGAGGTTTCCGACCCGTGGGGCGGCGGACACGACGCATGGAAGATCGGCGGCAAGATGTTCGCTTCGATTGGCGCGACAACCTCCGGAGTGGCTGTGAAAACCGACAGCGTCGAAACTTCGGCCATGCTCATCGAAATGGGCGTCGGAACAAAGGCGCCGTATTTCCATCGCTCATGGATATTGCTGCCATGGGACATGGAGCCCGGAGAGCTCCGCGAACGGCTGCTCCAGTCCTACCGCCTGATCCGTCAGGGGTTGCCAAAGAAGCGCCAGGCCGAACTGCCGGATTTCCCCTCCGGTTGAAGCTCAGCCTGCCGCCTTCGCCTTCTTCTTTTTCCCGACATTCCTGAGCACATGCGAGTACTCGGCATTGTAGAGATCACTGTCGCGGAAATTGTTCTCGCCGAAGACCTTGCCCACCAGAATGAGCGCCGTTCGAGTGATCTTGTTCTTGCGCACCTCCTCCTTCATCCCCTCCAGCGTGGTGCGGATGTAGAGCTCGTCCGGCCAGGTGGCGCGGTAGGCGATCACCACCGGGCAATCGGCGCCATAGAAAGGTTCCAGCGAGCGGCGCACGTAATCGAGATTGCGGATCGAAAGGTGGATGGCGAGCGTCGCCCGCGATTGGCCGAGGATCTCCAGCTGCTCGAATTCCGGCATCGACGACGCCTTCATGCCGGTGCGGGTGATGATCACCGTCTGGGCGATTTCCGGCAGCGTCAGCTCGGTGGCAAGCTTTGCCGCGGCTCCGGCAAAGGCCGGCACACCGGGCACCACTTCGTAGTTGATCCCGAGCGAATCAAGCCGGCGCATCTGCTCGGCCACCGCGCCATAGATCGCCGGATCGCCCGAATGCACCCGTGCCACATCCTGCCCGGCCTCATGCGCGGTCTTCATGTCGGCAATGATCTCGTCGAGATGCATCGGCGCTGTGTCCTTGACCAGCGCATCGGCGGGCGCTGCATGCACGATCTCTTCCGGCACCAGTGAACCGGCATAAAGACACACCGGGCAACGCTCGATCAGCTTCAGGCCACGCACGGTAATAAGGTCCGGCGCGCCCGGTCCGGCGCCGATGAAATAGACGGTCATGCCGCGTCTCCTGAAATCTGTGTGCCATGGGTCATGGCGGTTCCTTCCTTCCGCGCATAGCCACGCGGCGTGTAGACCCATGTCTTTCCGTCACCGGTGCTCACCGTCGAGGAATTCGAGGAACCGACCACCACCACGGTCAGCATGTCGACATCATCGACATTGAGCGCGCCCAGAGGCACGATGCGGATCAACTCGCCTTCGCGGCCCAGATTGGTGGCAAGGATCACCGGCGTTGAGGCCGGACGATGCTCAAGCAGCTTGTCGCGGGCCCATGCCAATTGCGTCCGGCGCTTCTTCGACACCGGATTGTAAAACGCGATGACGAAATCGCCCTCGCCAGCAGCGGTCACCCGGCGCTTGATGTCTTCCCACGGCGTCAACAGATCCGACAGCGAGATGGTGCAGAAATCATGGCCCAGCGGCGCGCCGGCCCGTGCTGCGGCTGCCTGTAGCGCAGAGATGCCCGGCGACACCGCGATCTCGATCCGCCGCGCCTCCGCCGTCAGCCCCTCCGGCCCATCGGCCTTGTCGAGCAGTTCGAACACCAGCGTCGCCATGGCGTAGATTCCGGCGTCACCGGAACAGACCAGCGCCACCGATTTCCCCTCGCCCGCCAGTTCCATGGCATGGCGCACCCGCGCCTCTTCCTTGCCGAGATCGAAATCATGCCGCGCCTTGCCCTTGGTCAGCGGCCCGAGCAGATCGAGATAGAGCGAATAGCCGACCAGATCGGTCGAAGCCGAAACCATCTCCGACACTTCCGGCGAGCGCCAGCCTTCGGATCCCGGCCCGATGCCGACCACCATCAGCTTGCCCCGCGCCCTCCCCGGCAGCTTGGCATTTGTGAAAGGCTCAACGGCCTGACCGATGGCGCAGGTTGCCCGCTTGCTCTTGCGCTTTTCTGCAATCAGGTCACCCGCCGCGCCAACCGCTGCAAGCGCCGCCCCTTCGGAGACACCGTGGCAGCCGACTTCGGCAAAGACGATGTCGGACGGGTTCTTGAGCCGCGGCGTCTCGGCTTCCAGCGTCGCTGCATCGAAGAACCGCGCCGGGCAGCCAAAATGCTGTGCCACATGATGCACTGCGGCCTCGTCTGCCTTGACGTCAATCGAGGCCACCAGCCCGATTGACGCAGCAGAGAGTCCGGCCTGAGCCAGGCTGTCCAGAACCAGCGCCAACGCCTCATCGCCGCCCGCGCCGCGTTCACAGCCGATCCCGAGAACGAGATTCTTCGGATGGAACAGCAATCCGTTTGCCGGAGCACTGACCGCATGGTCAGACGCCGCAAGCGTGATCTCGCCATCAGCCGACAACGGCAATCTGCTCCGTGCAAGCCAGCCTGCCTCACCCTCAAGTCGTGCTGATTTGCCGGCCACCAGATCCGCCATCACCTGTTTGGCGTCAGCCGGATTGGCCAGCACCCAGCCCTCCGGCGGCTGATCCAGTGCGACACCGAATTTCAGATCTCCGGCCGTGGTGATCGCGGCAAATCCCTGGATGACAGACGCGATCTCCCGCGCCAGATCATTGCCCCCGTGATGCCCACCGAGAAGCGGAACCACGGCCGAACCATCTTCCGCAACCGACAGGACCGGCGGCTCATTCTGCTTGTCCTGAAGCTGCGGCGCCAGCAAGCGGATCACCGCGCCGGCCGCCATCAAGGCGACGATCGGCCGGCCGTTTTGAAACAGCCCCCCCAAATGTTGGCCTGTGTCCGTAAAGGTTGCGTCAACGCTTTCGGTGATACGTCGATCATGTCCATGCACTTCGCCACCGATGGCCTCGGCAATGCGCCGGGCCATCGGCAAAGCGGCCTCCGACAGGATGACAACGGCGGGAGATGTGGTCATGTTTTGCTCCCGGGTAGGGCTTGGATCCAGTCCTCGCCGCCCTTGTAGATCAGGATCATGGAAAAATACGGGGCGGTGTCTTCAGCCACCTCGGCAAGCGGCATCAACCGCTCGGCGCCGAGCGAAACCCGTTCGACATAAATTGCATGAGGTAGCAGATTCATTTTGGCAATCAGCGCGCGCAAGCGGTTGAAATGCCTGCCTATCTTAATGATCGCTAATGCATCTGCGGCGTTGAATCGATTTGTGAGCTCTTCATCGCTAAGTGGACCCGGCACGACGCTGAGCACATCGTTGCGCGCAGCCAGCGGACGGCCCGCCGCACTCGCCGCCGCCATCATCGATGAGACCCCCGGCACCACTTCGGTCGGGTAATCCGCTGCCAGCCGTTCGAACACATACATGAACGAGCCGTAGAAGAACGGATCGCCCTCGCACAGCACCGCCACGTCCCGGCCCGCATCCAGATGCGCGGCGATCTCGACCGAGGCCTTGTCATAGACATCACGCGCCGGAAATCTCTCGGTCCGCATCGGCACCACGATCGGCACCTCGATCTGCCCTTCCGGCAGATAGGGTGCCGCAATCGAGCGGGCAAAACTCGGTCCCGTATCCGGTGCCGGCCAGGCGATCACCGGCACGCTCTGCAGGATCCGATGCGCCTTCAGCGTAATCAGTTCCGGGTCACCCGGACCAAGCCCGAGCCCGTAGAGTTTTCCGCTCATCGATCCAGTCCCTTTGTCACCGACCAGATCGTCACCGGCATCATCGGCTTCCAGCCGAGGTAGCGGCCGACAGGTTCGGCGCGGCTCACCTGCATGCGCGTCAGCTCGCCGCCATGCACCGACTGCAGCGCGAACAGGCGCGCCTCGCCCTCTACTGTCACGGCATTGGCAACCATCCTGCCGAACGGCTTGAGCGCCTCCCACGAGGCTTCGAACACGCCGTCATTGGAAATCCCGCCACCGATGAAAACCGCGTCTGGCGTGTCCAGATTGGCAAGCGCATCGGGTGCGGTTCCGGCCACGATCTCGAGAGCGGGCGCGCCGAGCGTCACCGCATTGTGTGCAGCCATCGTTCGCCGCGCCTCGCTGGCCTCGATGGCAATCGCCCGTGCCCCGCGCGCCGCACGTATCCATTCGATCCCGATCGAGCCGCAGCCAGCACCGACATCCCACATCAAGCCGCCCGGCACCGGCCCGAGCCGGGACAGGGTGACGGCCCTGACCTCACGCTTGGTCAGTTGCCCGTCATGCTCGAAGGCGTCGTCCGGCAGCCCCGGAACGGTCGGCAGCAGCGCGGCTCCGGGCTGTGCTTCGCAGGCAATTGCCAGCGTGTTGAAATCGGCGATGCCGGGTTTCTCGGCGGCAATCCGGTCAGCACGCATCACACGCACGCGCTCTTCCTGTCCGCCCATGTGCTCAAGCACATGCATCTCGGATCGGCCATAGCCACGCGCGCTCAGGATCTGCGCCGCCTCGATCACCGTCTGCCCGCTTGAGGTCAGCGCGATGATCCGTGCGCCGGGTTGCACATGCGAGGCAAGCCCATGCACCGAACGTCCATGCAGCGAGATCATCGCCACATCCTGCAACGCCCAGCCGAGCTTGGCGGCAGCAAGAGAAAACGCCGACGGTGACGGTATCACCCGCATTTCGGTTGCGTCGAGCTGGCGCATCAGCGTCGCCCCGACGCCGAAAAACATCGGGTCCCCGGTCGCCAGGATCGTTACCGGCGTGCCGCGCCGCGCCATCACCAGGGCAATGGTTTCCTTGATGCCGAAGGTCCAGGCAATGGTTTCGCGGTGACCGCAGTCGATCCGCGCCAGCACCCGTTCCGGCGCAATGATCGTTTCAGCCGTGTCAAACAGCGCGCGCGCCGGCGGCGTCAGGCTCTCAAGCCCGTTGTCGCCGATACCGATGATGGTCAGCCAGGGCGCTTCAGCCGCCCGATCCCTAGCCATGCCCTTCAAGCCCCCCGGCCAGCGCATTGACGGCGGAACTTGCCAGCGCACTGCCGCCACGCCGCCCGGTCACCGTCAGGAACTCGACGCCACGCGGATCGGCCGCGAGCGCGTCCTTGCTTTCCGTAGCCCCGACAAAGCCGACAGGCACTCCGATGATTGCGGCCGGCTTCGGTGCTCCGGCATCCAAAAGTTCGAGCAACCGGAACAGCGCCGTCGGCGCGTTGCCGATGGCAATCACGGCGCCGCCCATGCGGTCTGCCCAGAGATCCACCTGCGCCGCCGACCGTGTCGTCTGTTTGCCTGTCGCGATCTCCCGCACCTGCGGATCGTTGAGCAGGCACAGCACCTCGTTTGAGGCAGGCATCAGCCGCGTGATCACCCCGTGCCGAACCATTTCCGCATCGCACAGCACCGGCGCACCGGCCTTAAGTGCCGCCCTTGCTGCCCCCGCGAAACCTGACGACACCACGATATCGTCGGCCAGATCGACCATGCCGCAGGCATGGATCATCCGCACCACGATCGAGCGGGCATCGGCCCCGAACCGCGCCAGATCGGCCTCTGCCTGAATGATGGCAAAGGACTTCCGGTAGATTTCCGCCGGGTCAAGGATCGGGGCCGAGGCACTCATGCTCAGCCCTTCTTCTTTTCCATCGAACGCGGCCCATGCGGATGATCGGCATGCGGATAGGGATGGTGATGATGGTCGTGCGAATGGCCCTGATCATGGGAATGATCGTGAGAGTGGTCGTGACCATGGTCATGGCTATGCCCGTGATCGTGCCCATGCCCGTGCGCGTGTGAGTGATCGTGGCCATGCGAATGATCATGCACCGGCTCCAGCGGCGCCGGGCTGGCATGGCTGTGAACCGGCGTCCACGGCAGACCGTGCTCCTTGCAGAACTCTTCTTCCCGGCACGAGGCGTCGCAATCGCCCTTGCACGGACAATCCTCCAGCCCGCCGCCAATGCCTTCGACATGGTGGTGATGGCTTTCCTGCGGCAGCCCCACTTCGGCCTCGAAGCCGAGCACCTGTTCGCGGTACTTGCACATCTGGCAGTTCATCAGCGCCTGCCCGTCCATGATCTCCTGCACCCGGTCCTGGAAGGTGTCGAGCACCAGCGGATGGTCGCTCAGGTAGGACGCCTTGATGAACTGGATTTCGGGATGGTTGGCCGCCACCGCATCGGTTTCCGAATAGATCCGCTTGACCAGAACGCCGGTAAACAGGAAATACGGGAACACGATGATGCGCTTGTAGCCGAGCTTTGCCGCATGGCTCAGCCCCGGCCCGACCAGCGGAAAGGTGACGCCGGAATAGCAGGTCTCGGCCCAGCCGAAGCCAAAGCCTTCCCACAGCATCCGCATCACCTTCGTCGCATTGGAGTTGGCGTCGGGATCGGATGACCCGCGGCCGACAACCATCAGCAGCGTGTCATGGATCGCAACCTCGCCATGCTCCTTGTTGGCCGTATCGAGCGCAGCCTGGATCCGTTCGCCGGCGGCGCGGATCATCTTCAGGTCGATGCCCAGTTCCCGGCCGTAATTGATCACCATTCCGGGGTTTTGCGCCTGGTAGGTGTTGAGCACCGAGGGAATGTCGTTCTTGGCGTGGCCTGCGGCAAACAGCATGCCCGGCACCGCCAGCACCCGGGTGATGCCCTTGGCGCGAAGCCGGTCGAGACCTTCCGAGATCACCGGATTGCAGAATTCCAGATAGCCATATTCGACATGCGTATCGGGGTACCTTGCCTTCAGCCCCTCGGCCACGGTGGCGAATTCGCGGGCTGCATTCTGGTTGCGGCTGCCATGGCCGCACACCATGATACCCGTCGTCTCCGGGATCGGGGGCTTGCTCACGGCTCAGGCCTCCGAGGCTTCGGGTTGCTTGCCGCCGTCGGCTTCGTCCGAAGTCTCCTCGCTGGCAGCCTTCGCCTTATTGCCGCGCTTGATCGCCCAGGCCGCAACCGCGCCTGCCGCAGCTGCTGCCGCCCAGCCGACCCAATGCGAATGCCCGGCCAGATCGCCCACATGCCCGCCATGGGCAAATGCGGCACCAGTGCCAAGAACAGAGAAAACAGCGGAAATAGCAAAAATGCGCATCGGGGCCTCCGGACAACGTGACAAATACAGCACGAAACGCCGGATGAAGAGACACGGGCCCTGGCGGACCACATCTCATCTTACCGAACCGGACAGCCCCGGGGTTGGCCCTTGAATTAAGTCAGCCGCACCGGAATATCTCTCAGCCTGTCATCAGGCGCCGTCGCACATGAGCTGAGTCATAGGCGTTCCGGATTTTGAGGTCAAACGCCGATTGCGCCAGCTGCGTGCTGATCTGCGCCAAGCCACGGATTCGATCAGTGACTCGCGTTAGTCGAACCCCAGCCGCCTGGCCGTGGCCTCGAACAGGCGACGCTCGCGCTCATCCACCTCGCCATCCGCTTGGGCCACCATCGCAAGATGGCCCAGGATCTCGCGTTTGCGCTCGACGCTCAGACCGGCAAGCATGTCGGCCGCCTGCGCATCTGTAGTCTCGTAACCGAAATCATTGAGATATTTGAGAATATCGGTCAGTTCGTCACCATTAAGACCCAACAGCCGTGTGCAGATCGCTGCAAAGGCATCGGCTTCCGCCGGCTCTACCGATTTGTTGGCGAACGACATTCTGACGAGCAGCAGCAGTTCCGCCGTCAGCACCGGGTCATGGGCAACCTTGCTCAATGACCCGCTCTGATCGAGAAATGACCGGACCCGCTCGCCGAAACTCGGGGAATTGCCTGCTGCCTCACTCATAACCTTGCCTCTTCTCCTCGACCGCACCCGGGACGCGCTGCAGCTCCGGCAAGACCGGTTCCAGCCCAAGCAGATCCGCCATCCTGCGGATCAGCCTGCTGTCGCATTCGGCCCCGTCGGAGCTTGCGCGCGCAATCTCCACCATGTGCTCAAGAAGGGTGGTTCGCGCCTCCATGTCAAGCTGACCAAGCAGCGTGAAGGCCTTGGCATCGCAAGACCGTGCTTTCGGCGAATCAAGCAGCGCATGCAACTCGGGCATGTCACGACGGTTTATACCGAAATGCTGCTCGCAGATGCGTTCGAAAGCAGTGAGTTGGGATGGCTGAACCACGCCGTCCGCAAGCACGATCCGGAAAAGAACGAGGATTTCCGCCAGCACTACCGGATCTTCCGCAACCTGCCCAAGCGCCCCCGGCAAATGGCGCTCTGGTTCGAAAAACTGCGCGATCGAAGCCAAAAGTACTTTCACGAGCAAAGCCCCCCAGAGGCCAGAGCGATTCCAAACATTAGAAAAAACTTAACGCGCTACTTCCGATTGTCCAGCTTCAATCTCCGTGCCATAGGTCGCGGCGCGTTTTACAGTCCCTCACCCCCAAGGCCCGCCGCATGGAAGAACTGACGCTCACGCTGACCTTGCTGTTGCTTGGCGCCGCATTCATGGCCGGGTTCGTCGATTCGATCGCCGGCGGCGGCGGCCTGATCACGGTCCCGGCGTTGCTTCTGGCCGGGCTCTCTCCGGTCGAAGCACTCGGCACCAACAAGCTGCAGGGTCTGTTCGGCTCCAGCTCGGCAACACTCGCCTATGCCCGAAAGGGCCATGTCGATCTCAAGGCGCAGCTTCCATCCGCGGCCCTGTCCGCTGCCGGATCGGCGCTCGGCGCGCTTCTCGCCACCGTGGTCCCCGGCGACATCTTCCGCGCCTTCCTGCCGTTCCTGCTTGTCGCCATCGCGCTTTATTTTGCTTTCAAGCCCAATATGGGCGACATCGATCGCGCCCGCCGCCTGTCGCCGTTCCTGTTCGGCCTGATCATCGTCCCGCTCATCGGGTTTTATGATGGTGTCTTCGGCCCCGGCGCGGGCTCCTTCTTCATGCTGGCCTTTGTCGCACTCGCCGGCTACGGCCTGCTCAAGGCCACCGCCCATACCAAGCTCTTGAACTTCGCCTCCAATCTCGGCGGCTTTGCAGTCTTCGCCCTTGTCGGCGTGATCTCGTGGAAAATCGGCCTGATGATGGGCGTCGCCCAGTTTGCTGGCGCGCAGGCCGGATCCCGGCTGGCCATGAAGAACGGCGCCAAAATCATCAAGCCTCTCCTGGTCATCACCTGCGTCGCGCTGGCGGCAAAGCTGATCGCTAATCCGGCAAACCCGGTGCGGGTCTTGTTCGGTTTCTGACCAGTCTCAGAATACGGCGAGAAAAACCGCGCCGGCCGCGATCAGCGCCACGCCTATCCAGTTCATCACTGACAGGTGTTCGCCCAGAAACAGCACACCGAAGATCGCCACCAGCACGATTGAGAGTTTGTCGAGCGGCGCCACCCGCGCCGCATCGCCCAGTTTCAGCGCCCGGAAATAGGCGAGCCATGACGCGCCGGTCGCCAGCCCCGACAATCCCAGAAACACCCAGGTCTTGAGCGGGATGGTTTGCGGATTGCGCCACTTGCCCATTGCCGTCAGCATAGCGGCCAGCACCAGCATGATCACGCAGGTGCGGATGAAGGTGGCGAGATCGCTATCGACGTCACTGATGCCGACCTTGGCGAAGATCGCGGTGAGCGCTGCGAATACCGCTGCCACCAGCGCCCAGAACTGCCAGCTTGCGGAAAGGCTCATAGCCACGTCCCTGGTTAGAACTCCACACCGATCTGCGCTTTCACGCCGGAGCGGAACGGATGCTTGATCATTTCCATCTCGGTGACCAGGTCGGCATACTCGATCAGCTCGTCCTTGGCGTTGCGACCGGTCAGCACGACATGGGTCATCGCCGGTTTCTCGGCTTCCAGAAACGCGATCACCTCGTTGACGTCGAGGTAATCATAGCGGATGGCAATGTTGATCTCGTCAAGCAGCACCATCGAATTGCGCTCGTCGCGGATCATCTCCTTGGCCTTTTCCCAGGCCGCTTGCGCCATCTCGATGTCGCGGGCCTTGTCCTGGGTATCCCAGGTGAACCCCTCGCCCATGGTGTGAAACTGGCACAGGTCGGAGAAATTCTTGAGGATCAGGTCCCGCTCGCCGGTCGACATCGCGCCCTTTATGAACTGCACCACCGCGCACGGCTTGCCATGGGCAATATGCCGGAAGATCATGCCGAAGGCTGCCGATGACTTTCCCTTGCCCTTGCCGGTATGGACGATCACCAGACCTTTCTCGCCGGTCTTGGTGGCCATGATCTTCTCGCGCGCCACCTTCTTCTTGGCCATTTTTTCCGCATGGCGGGCATTGAGTTCTTCCTCGCTCATGCCGTCGGTGATTTTTCCGCGTTCGCTCATCTCATCCATCCTGTTCATCATCATTGCCGGGCAATCCACCAGAACCGCCCGCCATTTCCCTATTGGGCCTTAGCAACCCCGGCAATGTCAAAGGTCTTGGCAAACCAGATCCGCTGTGGCGCGCCGTCATGGGCGGGCAACCGGCCACATTCCTCGTAGCCGAGGCTTTCATAAAACCGTGGCGCCTGGAATTCGAACGTGTCGAGATAGACCCCGACAAGCCCTCTCTGCCGGGCAATCTCTTCCGCCCTGGCAAGCAGCCTTCGGCCAAGCCCGCTGCCGCGCTGCTCCTCGGTGACCCCGAGCACCTTGACGAACAACCAGCGCTGCACCGAATGCGCCGTCAATCCGCCGGCCAGCCGGCCATCGGCATCAACCGCCTTGAGATGCAGCGGCACCGGATCGAACGGATGGCCCCGCCGGGCCGCCGGTTCGTCAACAATTTCCTCGATCGCTGCAGCGAATTCAGGATCACCGATTTCGTCCACCGTGATTTCAAGTGTCATGCAGTATCCCTCTCCCACCGCGCGAACACGCCGCGCAGCGTCATCCATGCCCGGCCGCTTGTCCGGCCAGTTCGCCAAGCGCAAACTTGGCCGAATTGCTCTTCGGCGTCCACAGCCCGCGCTCGATCGCCTCTTCGAATTTTTCGGCCATTTCCTTCAGCGCATCGGGGTTCTTCTCGCGCAGGAAGGCGAGCGTCTCCTCGTCCATCAGATAGGCCTGGTAGACGGCGTCGAAATGCGCGTCACGCACCGCGCCGGTGGTGGCGGCAAAGGCAAACAGATAGTCGACCGTCGCCGCCATCTCGAAGGCGCCCTTGTAGCCGTGCCGCTTGACGCCCTCGATCCATTTCGGATTGACCGCCCGTCCGCGCACCACCCGCGCGATTTCCTCTTCCAGCGACCGGATCACCGGACGCTCGGGCCGGGAATGATCATTGTGATAAATCGCCGGCCGCGTGCCGCGCGCCGCTTCCACCGCCGCCGTCATGCCGCCTTCGAACTGGTAGTAGTCGTCGGAATCAAGCAGATCATGCTCGCGGTTGTCCTGGTTCTGCACCACGGCTTCCACCGTCGAGAGCCGATGCTCGAACAGCTCATGCGCCGCCTGCCCTTCCTCGCCCGCGCCATAAGCATAGCCGCCCCAGACGACGAAGGCGTCGGCCAGGTCGCCGCGATCGGTCCAGCCGCCCTCATCCATCAGCGCCTGCAGCCCTGCGCCATAAGCCCCCGGCTTGGAGCCGAACACGCGGAACGACGCCCGGCGCAGCGCCTCGGTCTCGGGCACACCGGTCTCGATCAGCCGCGCACTCTCGCCTCTGGCCCGCGCCGCCAGCGGATTGTCAGCCTCATCCTCGTCGAGTGCGGCAACGGCCCGCACTGCCCGGTCAAACAGGGCGATCTGGTCGGGAAACGCATCGCGGAAAAAGCCGGATATCCGCAAGGTCACGTCGACCCGCGGCCGGTTCATCATCGCCAGCGGAATGATCTCGTAGCCGGTGACCCGCCGCGATGCCGGATCCCACGCCGGCTTGGCGCCGATCAGCGCCAGCGCCTGGGCGATGTCATCGCCGCCGGTGCGCATGTTGGACGTGCCCCAGGCCGTCAGCGCCATCGAGGTCGGCCATTCGCCGTGATCCTGCACATGGCGGGTGACCAGCAGTTCCGCCGATTTCTGCCCCAGCTCCCAGGCCGCCGGCGTCGGCACCGCGCGGCTGTCGACCGAATAGAAATTCCGCCCCGTCGGCAACACATCCGGCCGCCCCCGCGTCGGTGCCCCCGAAGGCCCCGGCGCAACGAAACGCCCGTCGAGGGCCGTCAGCAGGCCGCTGATTTCAGCCGCGCCGCAGGCTTCCACCGAAGGCCTGATCGAGGTCTCGATCCTCTCCATCACCGCCCGCGTCGCGGACCAGTCATCCGGCAGGGCAACGCGGCCGGAAACCAGCTCGATCGCCAGCAACTCGATCCGCTCCACCGTGTCGCCATTTGTGCGCCACAGATCATCGGAAACAGACTGCAGAATGTCAGGCTTTGGGCCGGTCCACGGTTCGCCCATCGGGCAATCAAGCGGGTCAAAGACAGGCCCCTCCCCAAGCCTATCCGCCAAAGGCCCCTCCCCAACCCCTCCCCACAAGGGGAAGGGGCTACCAGTCCGCACCATTCCGGAAGGAAATCCGGATTTACCGCTGTCGACAGTTGTTTCAGAAAGCGCGACACTCGCTGAGCCGAGCCCCTCCCCCTTGTGGGGGTCCGAAGGACGGGCGAGACCCGTGGCTCGCCCCGGCTGGGTTGGGGAGGGGTTTTCAGCCGACAACCCCGCATCCCGCGCAATCGCCCGCTGCAGACTGTCGTCGCCCGGCCCCTCGCCGCGCTTGATCCGCGCCAGCGCCACCGTGAGATCGGTCAGCAGCCCGCCCTCGGGCGATTTGCCGAAGATGTGCAGCCCGTCGCGGATCTGCATTTCCTTCAGATCGCAAAGCCAGGCGTCGAGTTTTTCCAGCGCCAGATCATCATTATCGTCCGGCCCAATGCCGGCATCGCTGTCCAGCCCGATGTCGCGAACCAGATCGAGGATCTGGCCCTTGAGCAGCTTCAGCCGCCGCGGATCATGGCCGGACGCCTCGTAAAATTCATCGACCAGCGCTTCGAGATCCTTGAGCGGGCCGTAACTTTCCGCCCGGGTTAGCGGCGGTGTCAGATGGTCGATTATCACGGCCGATGTCCGCCGCTTGGCCTGCGTCCCCTCGCCCGGATCATTGACGATGAACGGATAGACATGCGGCATGGCCCCAAGCACCGCCTCGGGATAGCAGGCTCGCGACAGCGCCAGCGCTTTGCCCGGCAGCCATTCAAGATTGCCGTGCTTGCCCATATGCACCACCGCGTGGACATCAAACTGCTGCCGCAGCCAGGCATAAAACGCGAAATAGCCGTGCGGCGGCACCAGATCCGGCGCGTGATAGCTGGCTTTCGGATCGATATTGTAGCCGCGCGCCGGCTGGATGCCGACGGCAACATTGCCGAAGGTCAGCAGCCCCAGATGAAACACCCCGTCCCGGTAGAACGGATCGGCTTCCGGCGCACCCCAGCGCTCTGTCACGGCCGATTGAATGCTCGGATCCAGCGTTTTGAAAAACGCCCGGTAATCCGCAAGCGAAAGTGGAACTCCGCCGCTGCGCTCGTCACGGATCGCATTGGTCGGCCCGGCCTTCAGCGCCGTGACCAGCCCATCGCCGTCTTTGGGCAGCTCACCGGTCTGGTATCCGGCCTCGGCCATGGCTTTCAGCACCTCGATCGTGCCTGCCGGCGTATCAAGCCCGACGCCATTGGCGATGCGCCCGTCCCGGTTGGGATAATTGGCCAGCACGATCGCCACCCGGCGGTCCGGTTCCGGCGTGCGCCGCAGCCGCGCCCACCGCGCAGCAAGCTCGGCAACGAATTGAACCCGGTCAGGCTCCGGCGCATGGGTCACGATATTGGCTTCAACCGTCTCATCGAACCGCGCCGCAGACTTGAACGACACCGCGCGGGAAAGCACCCGGCCATCGACCTCCGGCAAGACCACATGCATGGCGAGGTCACGCGAGGTCAGACCCTGTTGCGACCCTGCCCAGGCCTCGCGGCCGCCTCCGGCAAACACCGCCTGCAACACCGGCGCACCGGTCGTTTCCAGCACCGTGCCCTTGGTCGCCCCGCCCGGAGACGACACCGCAAAGCCGGTGGCATTGACCACCACATCCGGCGGTGCATCGGCGAAGATCGCCTCAACGGTGCCGACCGAGACCGGATCCTTGAGGCTCGAGACAAACACCGGCAGCGCGTTAACGCCTTGTGCTTTCAGCCCGCCGCACAGGGCCGCCACCGGAGCAGTCTGTCCGCTTTGCACCAGCGCCCGGTAAAAACAGATCGCCGCCACCGGCGCGCCCGGAATCCAGTCCCTGCTCAGATCCGCCAGTGCCGGATTGCTCACTTGCGGATGCCACAGCCCGGCCTTGAGCAGCGGGGCCGCCGGAGCCGGTTTCTCGCCGCCATCCAGCAGCGCCTCGGCAAACTCAATCAATCTGCGGGCATTGTCCGCACCGCCTTCGATCAGATAAGCCCAGAGCTGGTCACGCGAAGCCTGATCGAGCGTCGACAGCGGTTCGAGCCCCGGATCAGGCCGGTCATCGCCGGGAAGCGCCGCCAGCTTGATGCCATGTGTGGACGCCGCCGCATGCAGGCTTTCGAGCGCATAGGCAAAATAGCTTGCCCCACCCAGGGCCCGCACGATAATCAGCCTGGCCTTGGGCACCATCCGGGCGACAAAGGTATCGACCGACATCGGATGCTTGAGATCGCTCAGGCTCGCAAGCCGCCAGTTGAGCCGACCGGTGGTCTGCCGTGCCGCTGCGATGCTGGCAAGTTCGGTGTCGGCGGCGCTGAGAAACAGGATGTCGCCTGGGCTCTGGCCAAGATCGACGGCCTCATCGCCATCGCTCAAGCTTCCCTTTTGTGCGACAAGCAGATGCATTATCCGGTCAGCCCGGCCAGGCTTTCGCGGATCGCGGCCTCATCGATATCGTGCAGGCCGATCACCACGAGGCGGGTTTCGCGGGTTTCACCAGGGCCCCAGGGGCGGTCGAAATGCGTGTCGATCCGGCTGCCGACGGCTTGCACCACCATCCGCATCGGCTTGCCGGCCATGTCGGCAAAGCCCTTGAGCCGCAGGATATCGTGCGTGACGATCAGGTTCCTGAGACCTTCCGTAAAGGCCGCTGTATCCGTGACTGGCCCGAGCGAAACGACGAAGCTCTCGAACTCGTCGTGATCGTGGTCATGCTCATGACCATCCTCGTGATGCAGCTCGTGGTGCGATTTGCGGTTGGCAATGTCGTCTTCGGTGCCGATGCCGAGGCCAAGCAGAACTTCCGGCGCCACCTCGCCCTGCCGCGCTTCAACGAAGACCGGCTTGCGCGTGAGATGCCCGGCGATCCCGGCCCGTACACCATCCAATTCCGCCGCTCCGATCAGGTCCGCCTTGTTGAGGATGATGAGATCGGCCGCGGTCAGCTGATCCTCGAACAGCTCCTCGAGCGGGCTTTCATGATCGAGCCCCTCGTCCGCCAGGCGCTGGGCATCGAGCTTGTCGTGATCATGGGCAAAGCGCCCCGCAGCAACAGCAGCGGTGTCGACCACGGTGACCACGCCATCAACGGTCACCTGCGTCTTGATGCCGGGCCAGTTGAAGGCGGCGACCAGCGGCTGCGGCAGCGCCAGGCCGGAGGTCTCGATGACGATGTGATCGGGCCGGTCCTTGCGCGCCAGCAACTGTTCCATGGTCGGGATGAAATCATCTGCCACCGTGCAGCAGATGCAGCCATTGGTCAGCTCGACGATATCATCTTCCGAGCACACCTCGTCGCCGCAGCCCTTGAGCACATCGCCATCGACGCCAAGATCGCCAAACTCATTGATGATCAGCGCAATCCGCTTGCCCTTGGCATTGGCCAGCATGTGCCGGATCAGTGTGGTCTTGCCCGCACCGAGAAAGCCGGTGATGACAGTAGCGGGAATTTTTGAACCATTCATGGCCTCAGCCCTTCATTTTGAGTGGCAGACCGGCGGCGACGAAATAGACCTCGTCAGCCAGGCCCGCGATTTTCTGGTGGAGACGTCCGGCATGGTCGCGAAATGCCCGCGCCATGGCGTTGTCGGGCACGATGCCCAGCCCCACTTCGTTGGATACAAGAACCACCGGCGCCTGAAGCTCCGGCAGTGCGGCGCAAAGCCCGTCAAAGGCAGCGTCCAGATCTTCCTCGCCCAGCATCAGGTTGGTCAGCCATAGCGTCAGGCAATCAACCAGCACCGGGCGGTCAGCCATTGTGTTTGCAAGCAGCGCCTCCGCCAGCTCCACCGGTGCTTCGACTGTCTGCCAGCCCTCACCGCGCCGCGCCTGATGCGAGGAAATGCGGCTCCGCATCTCCTCGTCCCAGGCCTGGCCGGTCGCCAGATAGAGCCGTGCCGGAGAAGCCGCCTCCACCAGTTTTTCGGCAAAGGCGGATTTGCCAGAGCGGGCGCCGCCCAGCACCAGTGTCACCGGTGGCAGGCGAGTGTTCACGCCGCCGCTTCCTCGGGAACCCGCGACAGGAAATGACCGAGCAACCCGCCAAGCAGCAGCCAGAAGAACAGCGTGGTTGCCAGCGACGCAGCCGCGTAGGCCGACGCGATATAGGCCGGCACTTCACTCGCGAGATCCTCGGGAACCGGCGAGCCCCAGAGATGCGGCGCGACGATGATCACGAGCCCCAGCGCCTTAAGAAACCACTCCGGCCTTATCACCAGGCACCACAGCCCAACCGCGGAGGCCGCAACCGTGATCATCCACCAGCTCTGGCGGTCGCCGAGATCGGCATAGGGAAACCCGGGAACGGCGGGCGGCAGGCTCAATGACGGCGCAAGCTGGACGCAGAACCACGCCCCTGCCCCGAGCAGCAGCCCACGCATGATGGCCTCGCGCCCGGCGGGCAGTTCAACGCCCATGATCAGCGCCACGGCGGCCAGCATCAACGCGAAGCCTGCGCCAGCAACCAGATTGGCGAGAACGGTGTCCCAGAACCGGCCGAAACCGAGCATGGACTCTTCAGCGTGTTCATGCGCCGCGCCAGCTTCTGCAGCATCATGCGCGTGACCAGCCTCGCCATTCTCATAGGCTTCGGCCTGCATGATCAGCGGGATGGCTTTGACATATTGAGCGGGCGTCATTGCCATACCGGCAATCAGCCCGGCGGCCAGG